>QWCY01002319.1_pt1 | contig 28634 bp, 27 predicted proteins | sample 1972631 | NCBI WGS metagenome assembly QWCY01 (sample SAMN09866696, study PRJNA288562) | Human gut metagenome isolate pre1_stool, whole genome shotgun sequencing... | isolation source: gut | host: Homo sapiens | place: USA: California
TGAGACCGTAAGATAATGATTCAGTAATGCAAAATCCCATCGGCGAAGCCGATTTGGAATGGATTTTGCATCGTAACTGTGAAGGTACTGAACAGTTACAATAATTCATTTCCGGATCCGGCGTTTCAAACGCCGGATTCTTTTTATCTTTATGGAGTATCACAGCGAAAAAAACAATATTCTGCAAATATCCATACTATGCTTCTCTCATACCTCGTTCCAGTAGTAATATCCATCTTTACTTTCATTGTAAAATTAAAATCTGTCTTGACTTTTTATCCTTCATATTGTATCATTCCATACAGTTCAAAAAATACTTTTTAAAAAGAGGTATAAGTAATATGGATCCGTCTACATTTGTGGCTTTTTTCCACGATGCGTTAAATGCCTATAATAAGATGTGTGAACCGATTCTGCAGGAATTTGATATTCCACAGGTGTCCTTTGACATCTTAATGTTTCTGAAAAATAACCCTGATTTATGTACCGCCCAGCAGATCAGTGAATTCCGGAACATTAAAAAGAATCTGGTTTCTGTTCATGTGGATAAGCTGGTAACAGCAGGTTACCTGCAAAGAGGAACGGTTGCCGGGGACAGGCGGAAGATCCTGCTCTCCTGCACCTGGAAAGCGCAGCCGATTCTTAAAGCCGGCCAGGAAATGCAGCAGAATTTCAAACAGGAGCTTACCCGGAATATATCCGGAGAACACATAAGTATTTATAAGGAAATCATCGAAGCTATGGCCGGGAATGTCCGCCGGATGCTGAATGAATAACATGCAAATTCAAAAGGAGATCATCACTATGCAGGATAACAGGAATTTTTTAGGTACGGAGCCCATTGGAAAGCTTCTGCTCAAGCTTTCGATTCCGACCGTAATCGCCCAGCTCATCAACATGCTTTATAATATTGTAGACCGGATTTATATCGGTCACATCCCCGGGGAAGGGAGTCTTGCCCTTACCGGAGTCGGTGTCTGTATGCCGATTATTATGATTGTTTCTGCCTTTGCAGCCCTTGTCAGCTCGGGCGGTGCACCGAGAGCATCCATCTATATGGGCAGGCAGGACAATGACTCCGCAGAACAGATCTTAGGAAACTGCTTCTTTCTCCAGATTGTGGTTTCTTTATTTCTGACTGTGATTTTACTGATCTTTGGGAAGGATTTATTACTGGCTTTCGGTGCCAGTGAAAATACCATCGGTTATGCAACCGATTACATGCGGATCTATGCCTTTGGCACCCTGTTTGTCCAGCTGACGCTTGGCATGAACGCCTTTGTAACCGCCCAGGGTTTTACAAAGATTTCCATGTTTTCTGTTCTCATCGGCGCAATCTGTAATATTGTTTTAGATCCTGTATTCATCTTTGGCTTTCATATGGGCGTAAAGGGGGCTGCCCTTGCAACTGTCCTGTCACAGGCCATTTCCACGATCTGGGTAGTCCTTTTCCTCTGCGGTAAGAAAACACAGATCCGTCTCCGGAAAGCCTGTCTGCTTCTCAAAGCGAAGGTGATTGTTCCCTGTGTTATGCTTGGACTTGCCGCCTTCATCATGCAGGCAAGTGAAAGCGTTGTAAGCGTCTGCTTCAATTCCTCCCTGCTTCGATACGGTGGTGATATTGCTGTCGGAGCAATGACCATTTTAACCAGTGTCATGCAGTTTGCCATGCTGCCCCTACAGGGAATCGCCCAGGGAGCCCAGCCTGTTTCCAGTTATAATTATGGAGCCAGAAATGCAGACCGGGTGAAGAAAACCTTCCGTCTGCTTCTGATTACCTGTCTGACCTATTCCGTTTTGCTTTGGGCGGCTGTAGAGCTTATTCCAGATGCATTTGTAAGCATTTTTACTTCCGATGCGGCATTGGTTTCCTTCACGGCACCCATGCTGAGAGTCTATCTGGGCGGTCTGTTCCTGTTCGGTATCCAGATTGCATGCCAGATGACCTTTACCTCCCTTGGCAAAGCGGTAAACTCTATTGTTGTTGCTGTTGTCCGTAAATTTGTACTGCTGATTCCACTGATCTATATCATGCCGCACCTTGTGTCCAATAAAACCGTAGGTGTCTATATGGCAGAACCCATCGCGGATATTATTGCAGTACTCTTTACATCCGTTTTATTTGCGGTTCAGTTCAAAAAAGCACTTGCAGAGATTCAGAGTTAGCCTGTTTTACAGGCTGGCTCTGTGTCGCTCTAGACTGTTGCGTTTTCTGCCGTCCAGTCTATTCCCCAATGTTCTATCGGGAATGCTTTTGCATAAATCCTACCACATTGTGCTAAATCACTTGCTTTCATAATTCGAATCATATTACTACCTCGCTAACTTTTTCTTTTCATTATGTTCCTGCATGTCATTTTCTCCCAACGATATCTGCTATCTCCTCTTTCATATCCAGAAACACGTCAGCTATCGTTAATTGATTTCATTGTCTATATGCTGGCAACTAACATGCACAAAACTAATGCCAAGATGCATAATAATTGCAAATTATTTCTAAAAAACCTGTCCCGGCAGCTTCTTTTCTCTATCTTTTCTCCGGCATAGCTGTGATTATCAGATAGATGCTCCCTAAACCTACTACACTTCCAAGCATAATCAGAAGCATGATTTCAGGCTCTACCGTATGACCTCTGAATACCGGATTACAATCTAAGGAATCCGATATTGCCTTTACTACCTGACTTGGAAAGCCCTGTGCTTCCATTTCTTCAAATGTACCTCGAAGCATATGATTCTTAAGCAAAGCTGTCCCATAAGTTCCCGGCAGATAACTGAGTGCCTTCTGCAAGCCTTTACCAAAGTTTGAAATTGGCATATATGCTCCACACACGAATCCATATCCGGCGCTCACAACGGTTCCAACAGCTGACATCTGTCCTTGTGTTTTCAAAGGATAACAAACAACGCTTGATAAAACAGTACCAAACAATACCAGCAAAATTATATCCACAATCAGAAATGCCACATCCCCTGCGCGAAGAAACCATCCCATCTTCCATACGTATACGAAGCAAGCGGCCAACGCCACCATATTGACCATCAGGGAATTCAATACCGTTGAAAAGAAATATCCAAGATATATCATTGGTTTTCTGACCGGTGATACATCAAAATCTCTGCGTGAACCATAAACCCTGTCCTGTACCATGGTCAGATTCACGCAAAAGGTTACTGTTACACAGCTTACAGCCAGAAGTGCTGCCGCCAACTGCCCGGCAACCGTTCCATTTATGAGTTTATCTGATATTGGCAATGTTTCCGGCATATTGGACAGAAAGGAATCCCTGTAAACCTTAGCCAGAAAAGTCGCATATAAAACAATCAGAATAATCGGCGTAATCATGGCAGAGACTAACATTCCTTTATCTCTGAAAAACAATTTTCGATTTCGATTCACTAATGACATAAGTATTTTCATTGCTGTTCACCTCCTAATGCTTTTCCCGTAACTGCCAGAAATACATCATCCATTGCACCCTTCACAATTTCATAATCACGGAAAACCGATGCATGATTCACAATCAGATCCGTTGCAGCCAACGGATTTCTGATTGCAATCCGGTAGCCATCCCTGATTTTCTCATAGGGCAAATTTAAAGACTCTGCCTCTTCCTTTGTCACTCCATAAAGAGACAAATAATCCTTTACATATTCGTTCTTTAATTCGTATGGTGTTCCCTCTGCTGCAATACATCCATGGTCTATAATTACAACATAGTCGGCCGAAGCAGCTTCCTCCATGTAATGCGTGGTAAGAAGTACCGTCAGCCCTTCTTCCTTGCGAAGAGATTCTATGATGCTCCAGATCATTTTTCTGGTCTGCGGATCCAGACCCGTTGTCGGTTCATCAAGAATTAAAAGCTTCGGTTTATGTAGCAGCGCCCTTGCGATATCAACTCTACGTCTCTGTCCACCGGAAAGCTTTCCTACCGGGCGGTCAATAAATTCCTTCAGGTCAAAAATCTTATTTAATTCATCCAGTCTATGTCCAAAATTCTTACCGGTTATCCCATAAAGTGCAGCTCTGCTCTTCAGATTTTCTCTTGCAGTCAGTGGTTTATCCAGAACACTGTCCTGAAATACAACACCGATATTTTCTTTAATTTCATGTGAATGCTTCCTGACATCCTGACCATTTACATGAATCGTTCCACTATCAGCGGTCAACTGTCCACAGATCATGGAAATGGTCGTACTTTTCCCTGCACCATTTATGCCCAGAAATGCAAACAGTTCTCCATATTTTACCTGAAAACTCAAATCGTTAACTGCCTTTACATTAGCAAAACTCTTTCTTAAATGTTCAATTTCTACCATATTCTCATTCATAAGTTCATCCCTCCATAGATGTATCTATAAAACCTGCTAAACATCATTTATTCGTATACAGAAAGACGCAGGCAAAAACATTTCGTTTCTGCTCTGCGTCTTAGCGTCTGGCAATGAATTGATAATCCAATATATGATCCTTCACACCCAATCCATCCATTCCACCAAACTGCCATGAAATCGGTGCAGTGGAGCATCCCAGTTCCCTTGCTACAGCTTTTATGTTAAGAGCGGCATATCCATCCCTGGAAACAAGCTCCAATGCAGCCTGCAGCATATCTTCTTTTTTTATTCTTGGACTACTTGGCATATATAATCTCCATTTTGTAATCAATATGGGTATATTTGTCAATCAATAATTATTCCAAACAAATTAAGGGATACTATTTTTATTTAAGAAAATTATATCCCCTTCCCGCATTTTTAATCTATATTCTTCTGGTACAAATCCAGCACATAGGTTGCCCGAACCACGATTTTATTTCCATGTTTCATAATGGCATCCCGTATTCCTGAAAAGAATGCATCTCTGCTTGAATCTTTTATTGTAATCAGATCCGCATTAGTTTTGATATACTCTATGAAACCTTGTGCAGTATAACTTCTTTCCCCATAAAATTTATATTCTCCCAAATAGGTAAATCCATAGGATTTCCCATTTTTATAGTCAAATTTACAGGTATAAGGAATATCTACTTCATAACAGGTATCGTATACCTTCTGTATATCATCGTATAGATCAGCATTAGCACTCTTGTAATCATCCAGCATCCGAAACATTGCAAGATAGCCTTTATTTTTCAGGATTTCATAACACTTACGATAAGCAAGATCTTCCTTAATCCACTGAATGGTTGCTGCAGAATATACCAGATCAAAATAATCCGGAGCAAACAAATGTGTTTCAAAATCATCATGGACCATTTTAAAATTCTTATAACTCCCATACTTCTTTTGCATTGCTTCAGCAAGATTTTCTCCAAGCTCAATTGCCGTATAATCGCAGCCGGACTGAATCGCAAAATCCGATGCCTGTCCGGTTCCCGGTCCGATCTCCAGACATTTTTTACCTGCCTTTAATTCACAGGTAGTTCGAATATACTCAAATAATTCCTCTGAATACCGCCCTCTCCACTCATCAAACTGCTCTGTAATCATATCAAAAACAAGCCTCTTGTCTTCCGGATATTTATCCCCTAACATTTTCCCCATTACCTCCAATACTATAAATTCGTTTATTGTAAATTCATTTATAGTATAACACATTATACATACATGTCAATTACAAATACATATTTTTCACTTTTTCCTGTTTTTCACCCTTATTTTTCCTCAGTCATTTAGATGTTTCCCCTATATTCCAAAAATCTGTCCTGTCAGCTTCTTTTTCTCCTTATATGGGAACTGCTTATCAAACTCCTCCGCTTCCTGTTCATCAACCAGATAGCCTTCCGGAGTTGCATACTCTCCTGTGATTGTACTCAAAGCATTGACTTTCTCTCATTTTTCCTTTATAAATAAGAATATGACATATTACCCATCATTTGAATAGGTAAATATATTTACCCGATAAGGAGACCATTATGATTAATCAGGATCGTTTCATCCATCGTTTTAAAGAATTAGTTGCCATTCCCAATTCCTCCAAGGAAGAAGCTGCCATGTGTGACTATCTGAAAAAGGCACTCACGGAACTGTCCATCCCTTTTGAGGAAGATGATACGGCATCCAAAATTAACGGAAACTGTGGTAACCTTTATGCTTATGTTGAAGGAGAAAAGGCGCTCCCCCCGATCCTTTTATCCGCTCATATGGATTCAGTAGAGCCTGCCAAAAAGAAAAGCTGCATCTTTCATCCCGATGGTACAATCACTTCTGACGGAACGACCGTTTTAGGTGCCGATGATCTCGCCGGAATCTGTGCTATTTTAGAAGCCATTACTTCCATAAAAGAAGACGGCATGGCTCACCGTCCTGTAGAAATTGTATTTGATGTTTCCGAAGAAACCTATTGTGAAGGCATCCAGCAGTTTGATTTCTCCAGATTAAAATCAAAGGAAGCCTATGTATTTGATCTGACAGGCCCGATCGGCGGAGCTGCCTGTCAGGCACCTGCGATTCTTTCTTTCGAAGCCGTTTTCCACGGAAGGGCTGCCCATGCTGCCTTTTCTCCTGAAAACGGAATCCACGCCATCAAAGCTGCTGCACATGCCATTGATGCGATCTCCTGTGGACGGATCGGAGACACGACCGTGAATGTCGGCACCATACAGGGAGGCTCTGCGACCAACGTTGTTCCTGAAACCTGCATCGTAACCGGAGAGGTTCGCAGCTTCCATAATGAAAGTGCACTGCGAAAGCTCGATGAAATCAAAGAAACCTGCGAAGAAGCCGCGCTCCTTGCAGGTGCCTTTGTTGATTTTAAGACAGAAACCCTTTGTCTGGCTTACCGGGTAGAGCCTTCCTCCAGGGTGGTCAGCCGGTTTACTAAAGCCTGCGATTCCCTTCACCTTGAACCGAATCTGATCAGTACTTACGGTGGCAGTGACAACAATCACTTCTTCCATCATGGTATCACAGGCCTTGTGGTTGCCTGCGGAATGAACGACTGCCATTCCTGCAAGGAATATACCAGTGTTTCGGATCTGATGAAAGCCGCCAGACTGGCGGAAGCACTCATTCTGGCTGAATAGTTACTATAATTTTATAACTTTTCTAAAACTCCGTACACCTCATGCAGGTCGGTAATCACCTCATCCACCTGCACTCCTGCTTCCTGTATCATGGTATCATCCCGCCCTTCCGGATGATACCAGCAGGTACGGATACCGGCATGGTTTCCTCCCCGGATATCACTGGTAAGGGAATCTCCCACAATCAGCACTTCCTCTTTGCTTATCGGACCGATGGCATGAAATACCTGGGTAAAGAATTCCTGACCTGGCTTTTCTGCCTTTAAATCCTCCGACAGAAAAACGCCATCCATGAATTCTCCGATCCCGGAAAGACGAAGCTTTTTCGTCTGCGCCACAACCGTTCCATTCGACACCACATATTGTTTCACTCTGCCCTGCAGGGATTTCACAATATTGAGGCTGTCATCGCAATACACAATCGTATCTCCCAGGCGCACCTGATATTTCTCATTGAATTCTTCTGCAAGACCCGGATCAATTCCTTCACTTGCGAAGAAATCCCGGAATCTGCGAACCAGAATCTCCGGTTTCGTAAGTTCTCCACGCTCTAACCTCTCCCAGTAAGTCCGGTTGATCTTCGAATACCGTGCAATCTTCTCATCCGCGCATTCTCCCAGATGATATTCCTCAAATAAGCTTTGGATAGCTGCCTTTTCTGCTGCCAGAAAATCCAACAGGGTTCCATCCACATCCCATAAAACTGTTGTAATCATTTGTCTCTCCTTCGCCTACTTTTCAAACCGGAAATAAGAAAAGTCAAAATTGTTTCCGGGCAGGAATGCAAAGGATACCTTCTTTTTACCGGTAACATCCTGCAATGCAAATGTTCTTTCTTCATAGGAATCGGCATTTTTCGGATAAACGATGTAAGCCACCCTTCTTTCACTGCCAAACGGAGCCTTATAAAACTCCCAGTCCTCACAAAATGAAACCCGGTTCTGATCCTTGTCACAAACCATACTCTTTCTCCTCCGCCACAAATGTTATCTGAATTCCTTTTTGTGGCAGCTGCAACAGCTTCCGCCACTACAACAGCCCTTTTTCTTACGACGCATACAGCCGTAAACAGCTCCTGCTACAATTCCCACCAGCAGCAATCCGATTACGATATCCCAAATGTTCATACGTTCCTCTCCTTTCATGACAATCTGCATGCACACACACAGATGCCTTTTCCATCTAATGAATCAGGAGATGTGTGATAAACGCCGCAGCCCACGCAATCACGCACTGCCATATTACCACAATTACCGCCCATTTACTACCAAGCTCCCTCTTAATGGAAGCAATGGCGGCCACGCAGGGAGTATAAAGCAGACTGAAAACCAGAAGTGCTGCTGCCGAGGAGGTGGTGAGAACCGTTCCTATATCTCCTCCAAACAATACCTCCAGTGTAGAAACCACACTTTCCTTTGCCATAAATCCACTCAGCAGGGATGTGCAGATTCTCCAGTCTCCAAGTCCTAAAGGAGCAAACAGCGGGGTCAGCAGACCGGCCACCTTTGCGAGCATACTGTCTGCGGAATCGGTGACCATATTAAAATGCAGATCAAAGCTCTGCAGAAACCATACCACAATCGTTGCAATCAGAATTACCGAAAATGCCTTCTGCAGGAAGTCTTTTGCCTTTTCCCAGAGAAGCTGCGCAACATTCTTAATGCCCGGCATACGGTAATTGGGCAGTTCCATGACAAACGGAACCGGCTTTCCTTTAAACAGGGTTCCCTTATATAAGAAAGCAATCAGAGTTCCGATTAGAATTCCAAGTACATACAGCCCGGACATCACCAGTCCACCATACTTTGGGAAAAAGACACTTACAAAAAACGCATAAATCGGGAGCTTCGCCGTACAACTCATAAAAGGAGTCAGAAGAATCGTCATCTTCCGGTCACGTTCACTGGTCAGGGTTCTCGTTGCCATAACCGCCGGAACCGTACAGCCAAATCCAATCAGCATCGGTACGATACTTCTTCCCGACAGTCCGATCTTACGCAGCAGCTTATCCATGACAAATGCCACCCGCGCAATATAGCCGCTGTCCTCCATCAGTGACAGGAAGAAAAACAATGTAACGATAATCGGAAGAAAGCTTAAAACACTTCCTACGCCGGTAAAAATTCCATCAATCACCAGACTGTGAATTGCCGCATTGACATTCATGGCGGTAAGTGCTGCATCCACAATCACAGAGAGCTTATCAATGCCCCATTCCAGCAGCCCCTGAAGCCATGCTCCGATCACGTTAAAGGTCAGGTAAAATACAAGCACCATAATACCGATAAAACAGGGAATGGCAGTATATTTACCGGTGAGAACCCGGTCAATCTTCTCACTGCGGACACGCTCCCTACTCTCCTTGGGCTTTACGACCGTCTGCTCGCAAAGCCTCTCAATAAAATCAAATCTCATATCCGCAATTGCAGCGCTGCGGTCAAGTCCACGTTCCTTTTCCATCTGACTGACAATATGCTCCAGCATTTCCGTTTCATTTTCATCCAGCTTAAGCTGGTTAAGAATCAGGTGATCACCTTCAATAACCTTCGTTGCCGCAAACCGGACCGGAATTCCCGCCTCCTCTGCATGATCCTCAATGAGATGAACCACGGCATGAATGCAGCGATGCACCGCTCCGTTATGATCCTCTTTGTCACAAAAATCCTGTTTCACCGGACATTCCTGATACTTTGCAATATGGATCGCATGCCGGATCAGCTCGTCCACTCCCTCATTTTTCGCCGCTGAAATCGGAATCACCGGCACTCCGAGCATTGCCTCCATGGTATTCACATCAACAGCTCCCTGATTGCCAACCACTTCATCCATCATGTTAAGAGCAACAACCATTGGAATATCCATCTCCAAAAGCTGCATGGTAAGATACAGATTCCGTTCAATATTGGTCGCATCTACAATATTGATGATAGCACGCGGCTTTTCATTCAGCACAAAATTCCTCGAAACAATCTCCTCACTGCTATAGGGAGACATCGAATATATTCCCGGAAGATCCGTCACCTCCGTATTCTCATATCCCCGGATCACACCATCTTTCCGGTCAACGGTAACACCCGGGAAATTGCCGACATGCTGTCTTGCTCCTGTCAGCTGATTAAACAAAGTCGTCTTTCCGCAATTCTGGTTACCGACGAGTGCATAGGTCAGTATCGTCCCTTCCGGAACCGGATTCTCATGATCCCTGGAATGATATTTTCCACTCTCACCGAGTCCAGGATGATCGGTATTCTTACTCTGTTCAATTCCCCGATGATCTCTGGTTCTTTTCTGGATCTGTTCAATCTCAATTTCTTCTGCTTCCGCAAGCCGGAGCGTCAGTTCATAGCCATGAATCTGTACCTCCATCGGATCCCCCATCGGAGCAAGCTTTACTACCGTCACCTCTGCCCCCGGAATCATTCCCATATCAAGAAAGTGCTGACGTAAAGCCCCTTCACCGCCAACCTTTGTAATTACCGCGCTTTTTCCAATCTGTAGTTCCTTCAGTGTCATCTTCATTTCTCCTTTGTGTGTAACTGTCCGGCAGCTTCTCGCCTCACGGTTACAATACACGTCTTTTCCTTTTAAATCTTAGTGATTAAATTTTATCACAAAGACAGCTGTTGCGTATACAAATTTATTGTACGATAATGATGATTATTCGGAATAGGAACATTTCTTCCCATCGGAAAGGAAATCCCATTCCATTTGGAAAAGGACGAATCCTCTCCTGCTACACAGCCTTATTACCGCCTGATTCTGGAGCATCCGGTTCAGAACATCAAATATATTGTTGTACAGGAGGATATTGCGAAGGGACAGCGTGTGGAAAGCTTCCGTATCACGGCTGCCAGAGATGAAGTCTTTTTGAAGTCTGTGAAGTTATATGAGTAACGAGTAAAAAATAAAGAAGAGTCCTCTTTTCATTATGACTAAGATGATGAAATCAGGGCTCTTCCTTTTTATTTGTGTTTATTATTTGTGTTTATTATTTGACTTTATAGTTATATTCTTTCTGTGATATCCTCTTGCCTGCTTTGCGTGATATACTCTTACTTTGACGCTTTTCTGTTATTTGTTCTTATATATTTCTCTTACTCTATTTTACTATGAGATGTATTACTGTTTTTCGCTGTCCCTGAAACATTATAAATCACAAGTGCCGCCAGAATCAGAACATACCCAATCAATTTCAACACCGTCATGCCCTCACCTGCAAGGACTACGCCCATCACACTTGCAGTCAGGGGATTCACTACCGTAAATACTGCTGCAGTTTCTGCCGGAAGATATTTCTGTCCGACCGGTTGAAACGTAAATCCAAAGCAGCTGCACAGCAATACAAGAAACAGCAGCATCAGCCACTGCTTTCCGGTCTGTGGCACACCAAAGCTTCCGGTAAACAGCGATGCGATCAGGCACAGTACCCCCATCACGCCAAGCTGCAGCATACCAACTGTAACCGGATCTGCATTCTGTGTCACACGTTCCGTTGCCATAATGCATGCTGCATAGGTAAGCGCCGCACAGATCATTAATGCAATGCCAATTCCACCTCCCGAATTACTGCTTTGTGTAAGGGACAGGAATCCTACACCGATCACTGCCAGTACCGCACAAAGCATGGTCTTCTTTTGTGGCAAAGATTTCGTCAGCACCGCTGCATAAATCGGCACCATAACAATCGCCATATTTTCAATCAAGGCACTGACTCCGGAATCAATCTGTCTCAGTCCATACATTTCAAAAATCATGCAGACCGTATACAGAACGCCTAAGATCAGCCCGCCCTTTAAGCTCTCCTTACTGCATTCCTTCAGCTTTTTAAAGAAAATCACCGCCAGAACCAGAAATGCCAGAATAAACCGGATCGCCAGAATGCTCATCGGTGACATGGATTCCATCAATATTTTAGAAAAAAGAAAGGACGTTCCTCTTGCTATAAAAACCGTTGTTAACAGTATCTTTGCACCTGTCTTGCTCATCTTGTCTCTCCTGTTATAAACCGTACAGCCTTTGCCAGCCGCTTCCCCGGATCTGCAAAATGTCCTCCGGGATTCAGCTCATATTTCACGTCACAGCATTGCTTTAACAATTCTACCGTTTCTCTGGTACGGTCTGCGATAGTTGACATAAGTTGGTCTTTCGTGTTCGCTTCTTTTCCGCCAAGACTGATGTAAATCTTCTTACCGGAAATTTCATTCAGATGCTCTGCCAGATAGGGCACAAACTGCGGATACCACAGCGATCCGGAACAACTCCCTGCACCGGCAAACGCATCCGTTTCACACATTGCCCACAGTGCGAACAGACCAGCCAGTGAATAGCCCATCAGATAGATGCTGCGTTCCTTCCCATATTGCTCTTTGATCTGCGACAGATACTCATTTTGAAGAACTTCAAGAGTATGGGGTGCTTCTCCTCCAAAGGATGCATCCACTTCCTCACTTTTCCATGGGGAAAACTCACAGTTCCAGTCCGTCACTTCAAAGGCAATCAAGGTGTAATCGCAATCCCCGGTCAGACGCTTGATCGTCTCATAGGTATTCAGAAGCTCCCTCTCCCGGAACTCATACATCCCCCAGAGAATCACCGGACCCTTTTCACTTGTATGTAACGTATGCAGCTGCATGATAAAATCTCCCATAATATACTGAAATGTCTTCAGATTCTATGATTCATGACCACACCATAGATCTCTCACGAAAGTTCTGCCCGCTTTCCATAAGCACACTTCAAAAAATACCGTATTTTCTATTGGAAGTCAACCGCAGGGAATATCTTCCATGGGCCTCGGTTCCTTTTCTCATATATCTTATCCGGCAGCAAAAACGCCTGTCACATCGGTTGATATGACAGGTGCTCTCTATAAATACCATCCTCAATTCCAGGCCTGGCGAATGTTCTCCTTATTGTTCCGCAATGTGTCTCGTAATCTCCTCCCAATGCTCCAATACATACATTCCAATAATGGGATCATACATCTTCCTCAGATTCCGCTCGATTTCCACATAGCACTGGGAAAGCGTCATGGCATTGCGGTAATGTCTTGTACTGGTCATGGCATCGATGGAATCACAGATCGCTATAATCCGTGCTCCGACAGGAATCTCTTCTGCCTTAAGCCCGGATGGATAGCCCTTGCCATCGTACCGCTCATGATGATGCAGCACAATTTCCTTAAGCTCCACTAACCGGTGGGATTTGCTTAAAATATTTGCCCCGATCTGTGGGTGCTGTTTCATCTGCTCCCATTCCTCGTCATTGAGCTTTTCCGGCTTTTTTAAAACACTGTCCGGTATCCCGATCTTTCCAATGTCGTGAAGATGCGCCGCAATATGGATCCTCTCGGTATCCTCCTTTGACAATCCGATCAATTGACAAATATCATATGCCATATCGCTCACCCTCTGGGAGTGACCGGCGGTATAGCTGTCCTTGGCGTCCAATGCGCTTGCAATGCATTCAATAATATCATGATAATCCATATCCATGCCATTCTCGCTGCAATGCTCACAATAGGAAATCTTATAGGAATTACTGCGGTTAATGGCTCCGATCTCCTCTAACAGATTCATCATCCGATAGACCGTTGCAATACCGATCCCCGGAATCATCTGGGACGCGATATAATAGATCTCCTTGCAGCTGCTGCAGTCCTGCCCTAAAATTACATCCAGCAAAGTCAGTCTTGCCTTTGTGATCCGGCAACCCCGCTCCCGCATCTGCCGGACAATCATTTCCTTCTGCATGTTGTTATTCTGAAACCTTTCTTCCGTATGATCTGTTCCCTTCCTGTTATAGGATCTGTTCCCTGTTTCATGTTCATATACTATATTCATTTGTCACCTTTCCTCTATTGAGTTCCGGCTTATCTCTGTTTCTATGGATAAGTTCCTCTTTTAGTTTGTCGGTTTTAGTTAGCACTGATTATCCGATGTTAGTTGTTGCTAACACTGGATTTTTAAGTAAGGCACACACAAGGTATGCGCCTTACTTTGTTAGCTATATCTAACCGTTATTATAACTTTTTTCTCAATAATGTCAAGGAGAGCCTGCCTTCGAATTACAATTTCTTTAACCATTCAGCCTAATGCCACATCCAGTACCATCATCAGCGCAAATCCAACCGCCACACCAATGGTTCCAATATTGGTGTGTTCCCCATTCTGCGATTCCGGAATCAGCTCCTCGACCACAACATAAATCATGGCTCCTGCCGCAAAGGACAGAAAATAAGGAAGCGCCGGACGGATGCTTGAGGTTAACCAAATGGTAAGGAGTGCGCCAATGGGTTCTACAATCCCGGATAACACACCACAGACGAAGGCCTTCGTCCTGCTCATGCCTTCTCCTCTTAAAGGCATGGAAATAATGGCTCCCTCCGGGAAATTCTGAATGGCAATACCAACCGCGAGTGCAAGCGCCCCTGCCATCGTGATTCCGGTATTACCCATCACGGCTCCTGCAAAGGCCACACCTACCGCCATTCCCTCCGGAATATTATGAATCGTGACGGCAAGCAGCATCATGGTTGTTTTCGAGAATCCGCTTTTCACCCCTTCCGGCTTGTCACTTGCAAGATGCAGGTGAGGAGTCAGTGTATCAATCAGCAGTAAAAATACGATTCCAAGCAAGAATCCAACCAGTGCAGGAACCCACGGGATCACTCCCTGTTCCGCTGCCATATCAATGGACGGAATTAAGAGTGACCAGACAGATGCGGCAATCATCACTCCTGCCGCAAATCCAAGCAACGCTTTTTCCAGCCGGGCATTCATCTCGTTGCGCATCAGGAATACCATTGCTGCGCCGAGCGTCGTGCCAAGCAGTGGAACCAGCAATACAATCAATTCAGACATACCAATCTCCCTTTTGATTTACTCTTATGTTATTACCGGGGAAAAGAAATGGTGCCTTTTCCCTTATGCAATATCAAATACACTTCTGCATTTCAGATTTTCAGGAGTGCCTTCGATGATTTCTACCGTATATTCACCGGCATCCATATCAAAATAATTATCAGAGAAACGGACATCGCCGCTCTCGTCATACAGCTCTACATTCTTTGCATAAGCATCGGCTGTTACGGTGATCCTGCTGCCCTCCTGCTTTAGGCTAAGATGCGGGTTCTTGAAGTAATAATGCTTCGGTGCCGTAAACAGACAGGTGTTTTCAGATACTGCCTTTCCATCCACGGTAAAGCTGTAGGTCATGTGGATTTCTCTTTCATCATATGAGCTGAAGTCCTTCTTTTCAAGCCATACGCCATCCAGCGCCGGTACCGTCACGGTCTCTTCTCCGCTTTCAAGTACCTTACTTTCTGAATCCCGCAGCGACCATCTCACAATACCGGTAACCGCTTCAAAGGTTTCATTTGCTACATGAAGAGTACCACTCTTCTCAATCGGCTTTGGCTCTGCAATACAATATGGACGTTCACTCAGTTCGCCGGTCTCCTCACAGGAAATCATTACCGGTGCAAACATCTTACGTTCTGCATAGTGAAGGGCTTTCCATCTGCCATAGTAATCAATGCTTGCCCAGGATGCTACCGGCCAGATATCATTTAACTGCCATACGACAGCTCCCATGCATCTTCCACGATATCTACGGAAATGCTCCACGCCATAACGGATCGCATCCGCCTGTAAAAGCTGGGATGCATATAACAGATGGGCAAAATCCTTCGGGTAAAGATACGTTGCAGAAAGGTATTTCAGGATCTTACCATTTGCAGCCGTATTTCTCTGATGCATCTCCATCACTCTGGAGAAAATATTCCGCTCTTCCGGAAGGGTAAAGCTCTCCACCGTCTTAAGGCTCGGGAAGGACTGGAAGCCGAACTCGGAAAGATAACGGAAATGGTACTTTCTGTAATCGGTAAACGGCTTCTCTCCATGCCATACGTCCCAGTAATGGGCATCTCCTCTTGCCTCATCCCACGGATTATCATAGCTTCCGCCTGAGGACGGAGAAGACGGCCAGTAAAAGGTCGCGGGATCCTCTGCCTTACAGATCTTCGGTATAATATATTCATAAATCTTCGTATAGTCTGCTTTCTGTTTTGCTGTTGTAAGCCAGATGCCATCCAGTGTCTGGGTTTCCATCTCATTGTTACCACACCATAGGGCAAGACACGCATGATGACGGATTCTGCGGACATTCTCAATGGTCTCTGCGATGATATTGCGCTCAAATTCGTCATCCAGTTCATACGATGCACAGGCATACATGAAATCCTGCCATACAAGCAGTCCCAGTTCATCACACAGATCAAAGAAGAAGTCCTCCGGATAATAACCGCCGCCCCAGACTCGGATACAGTTGTGGTTCGCCCATACCGCATCCCTTAACAGCTTCCCGGTTCTCTCCTTCGTCACTCTGGATAACAGATTGTCCTCCGGAATATAATCCGCACCCATGGCAAAAATCTTCACACCGTTTACTTCGTGGGCAAAGCAATTACCCCATTCATCTTGATCCGTATTTACTGTAATCGTACGCAGACCGATTCTGCGTTTCCAGAAATCCAGTACCTTCCCATCCTCGGAAAGCAGGCTTACCTCTACCTGATAAAGTGGTTGATCTCCATAGCCATGCGGCCACCAGAGCTTCGGATCCGTGATGGCGATGCGGAACTGTTCTTCTGCGCCTTCGCCGCGTTCCTCATACGTATACGTTTTTCCATCGGGAGAAGTTACCTGAATGGCAAGGGTTCCCTCCGGCTGATCGGTAAAGGTCTCTACGGCAATGTCAAAATCCAGTGTTACAGAACCTTCTTCATGGATTTGTGTTATGTAAACCGATTCAATACGGCTCTTTTCCACGCCGACTAACGATACCTCACGGTAAATTCCTGCGTCCGGAACACGCGGCCCCCAGTCCCAGCCGAACATGCAGTGTGCCTTACGAAGATGAGGAAATCCCTCCATTGCCTCATGCGAACCACCGGTATACACCTTTGCATTCTCTTCTTTAATATATTGTGTCGGGGAGTGAAGAATAACCTGTAATTCATTCACCCCCTCCTTTAAAAGGTCTCCGTCCAGAAGATCATACTCCCAGCTGCGGTGCATGTTATAAGCACTGCCAAGTAATTGACGGTTTACATAAATATCCGCAAGCGTATCAATTCCATCAAACCTTAAGAACAGTCCATCCATGGAAAACCACTCCGGCTCCACCTCAAACCGGGTCGTATAACAGAAATCATTATCCATAATGGGAAGCGTCTTTAATTCATTGTCACGATAATACGGATCCTCGATTTTCCCTTCGGTAAGAAGGGTCGCATAAACTGATCCCGGAACCTCTGCCGGCAGCCCCGCTTCTCCGGTAAGACCTGCGTCCTTTCCCAGAATCTTTAAATTCCATGTACCATTTAATAATTTTGTTTTCATCTGCATCTCCTACGCTGTTTATATTCTCTTATCTGCATATTTATGATATAATGTAACTATTCAGAGCCATGCAAATTATGGCAGTATGGACGATGAATGCTTGCATTCAAGCGGACATATGCCATGATTTATATGACGAAGTAACCACATGAGCAAAAGGCAGGCTGCATAGCAGCGATTTGGCGAATGGGGTGTTGAACAGTTCCATTTCATATAAATAGCAAATGCATTCCTATCTATGCGTTAAGTCTATCATAAAACCACAAAGGAGTCCATCATGAAACAAAAAGGAAAACGAATTGCCGCACTGATCTGTGTGATCTTACTTGTACTGCTTTATGTTGCCACTTTAATCGTGTCATTGCTTGATTTTGAAGGCTCTGACCAGTTGTTTGCATCCTGTATCGTGGCCACAATTGTTCTGCCCATTCTTCTGTGGGTTTACATCTGGCTGTATGGAAAGATAACCCGGAAGGATACAATTGCAGATCTGCATCATGGCCAGAAGAAAGAGCACTAAGCTCAGACTTCTCCTTCGGATCGTCTTCTCTAAGTGCTCTACATGTACCCATTTCACTAAATTCGAACCTCGCTTTGCTCGTTCTCATTAAGTGTCTGGGGACCGTTCGCACTAAGTTCAGACTTCTCCTTCGGATCGTCTTCTCTAAGTGCTCTACATGACTCAGAAAAAGCAGAAACCGGAAACTTTCGCTTCCAATTTCTGCTTTTCTCTATTTCTTATTACTTTTTAATACTGCCTGTTAATGCGTTTCTTCTCTATGCTCTATGCATAATTCTGTTCTCAATCCACGCGTTCCCTGCCCCAGAAGAATAATGCTACCGTACCAGGGCCTGTATGGCTTCCGATGGTCGTTCCGATCCAGTTGATCTGTACCGGTTCTTTTAAGTTTGGGAAGTTCTTTTCCACAAGATCTGCAACTGCTCTTGCATCCTCATAGCATGCGGACTGGGAAATATAACACTTGCCATCGTAAGCAGTGCCTCCCTCTGCGTTCTCGATCATCTTATCTACAATTGCCTGAATAACCTTTTTCTTCGTACGGATCTTGTATCTGGGAATCAGTCTTCCCAAATTATCCATATTCAGTAATGGACAGATATTCAGCAATCCACCAATGAAGCCTGCTGTCTTGGTAACACGTCCTCCCTTGATATAGAAGGTTAAATCGGTAGAGAAAAACCAGTGATGCATTCTTAACTTATTGGCCTCTGCCCACTCATGAAGCTCATCAATATTCTTCCCTGCATCTCTCATATCTGCCAAAGTATCCATAATCAGACCATAACCGGAAGAAGCTCCCAAAGAGTCTACTATATAAAGCTTACGATCCGGATATTTCTCTTCAAGGTTCTGCTTTGCAACCATCGCAGAGTTCACGCTTCCGGAAATTCCGGAGGATAGCGTAAGATGAATAATATCCTTTCCTTCCTTTAAAATAGTCTCAAAATATTGTTCATATTCTTCCGCATTTACCTGAGAAGTTCTGGTATCTGCTCCATTTTCCATGGCTTTATAAAAGTCTTCGAAATTCATGGACTGTCCCAGGTCATCTGCATATTGCTTTCCATCCAGTTCATAGTGAAAACAGATGTAACGGATGTCTCTCTGTTCCATATGCTCTTTTGATAAATCCGCCGTAGAACAGCAGCTTAATACATAATCACTCATGTTATTAACCTCTCTTATCCATTTTTCTCCATTATACTACAATATGGTAATATATTCAATCATATGTAGTACTAAAAGCCACTTCGGGAAAGCACGTATATTTGTCAGCCAATCTGTACAATCCGGCAGCTTATGAATGAACCTGGCTGAACTGTTACTATATGCCTTTGTTACTATTCTCTAGAACCTCATTCCGGTAACGATTCACAGGCTCATTTGAAGTTTTACTTCAAATGAGGAGCCTGATCCTACTTAAAATAAGCAACTCCGGATTCAAAAATCATCATATCCTGTTCGCCGTAAATATTTACTGCAACGCCCTTATCACGGCGCTCTGCATGAACCATCTTACCAAAGCATCTGCCATCCGGAGAGGTAATGCCTTCAATGGATGCATAGGAGCCATTGATGTTCCACTCTTCATCCATGGAAACCCTTCCATCGGGATCACAGTACTGGGTTGCAACCTGACCGTTTGCAAACAGCCTGTCAATCCATTCCTTCGGTGCTACGAAACGTCCTTCTCCATGGGAAGCCGGACAGCAATAGGTTGCTCCGAGTTCTGCTTCCTGCAACCAGGGTGACTTGTTGGAAACGACCTTCATATACGCCATTCTGGAGATATGACGGTTAATGGTATTAAAGGTCAGTGTCGGAGAATCTGCCGTCTGTCCGCAGATCTCTCCATAAGGAACCAGACCTAATTTAATGAGTGCCTGGAATCCGTTACAGATACCAAGTGCCAGACCGTCTCTTTCATTAAGAAGCTTCTGGACGGCTTCCTTCATCTTCTCATTCCGGAATGCGGTTGCAAAGAACTTCGCACTTCCATCTGGTTCATCACCTGCGGAGAAACCACCGGGGAACATAATGATCTGTGCTTTTGCAATATCCTTTTCATAAGCCTCTACCGAATCACGGATGTCCTGTGCGGACTGGTTTTTAAACACTCTGGTAATAACGTCCGCACCGGCACGCTTAAATGCCTTCGCGCTGTCATATTCACAGTTCGTTCCGGGGAATACCGGAATAAATACGGTAGGACGAGCCACCTTATTCTTACATACATAAACAGAATCTGCACGATAAATCGGGGATTCCACTTCTTCTTTTCCCTTGTATGCCCTGGTCGGAAATACCTTTTCAAGCTTTGATTCCCATGCATCCAGTGCTTCTTCCATGGTAATCTTCATATCGCCATAGGTAAATACAGGCTCTTTTGTCACCGTTGCCACAATACGGAAATTCAGATCCTCAGTCTCTTCCTGGCTGTCGCAAAGCTCCTTTAACTTCTCTGCATCTTCGGCATTCATTTCAATCACCAGATCACCCAGACTGTTTTCAAACAGCTCTCTCTCCTTCAGGTTATCTGCAAATGCCACACCTGACTGATTACCAAATGCCATCTTGGAAACGCCTGCGGCAAGACCCTTGGCATCCAACACATAAGCGGCTTTTACCTTACCATCCCAGATCAACCGGGAAATAAAAGCGAAGGTCCTCATGGCATGATCATAAATCGGAATATCATATTCGTCACGGTCAAACCAGAACTGAACCAGTTTATCTCCTGCTTCCTTAAGCTCCGGTGTTATCATATGCTTTCCTTCCGCTACATCGACTGCAAAGGAAACAAGGGTTGGAGGTACATCAATTTCATTGAACGTACCGGACATACTGTCTTTACCGCCAATGGACGGAAGTCCGAATCCAAGCTGTGCATCGTATGCGCCAAGCAATGCTGCAAAAGGCTGGCTCCAGCGTTCCGGATCGGAGGTCATTCTACGGAAGTATTCCTGGAAGGTAAAGCGTACCTTATGGAAATCACCACCGCCTGCTACAATTTTCGCAAGAGATTCCGTCACTGCATAAACAGCTCCATGATACGGGCTCCAGGAGGATAAGTACGGATCAAATCCATAACTCATCATGGTTACGGTATCAGTCTTTCCTTTTAATACCGGAAGCTTCGCAACCATGCTCTGGGTTTCGGTCAACTGATATTTACCACCATAAGGCATCAGCACGGAGCCTGCACCAATAGAGGAATCGAACATTTCCACAAGTCCCTTCTGGGAGCAGACATTCAAATCATTCAGGGTCTTCAGGTAAGCGTCCTTTACATCCTCTTTCTCTAAGGCTTCTTCTACAGCCGGAATTGCAATCTTCTTAAAATAATTATCTTCTTCGGAAGGGATATCCACTTCTACACTGGTTTCCTGATGGGCACCGTTGGTATCAAGGAAGGCTCTCTTTAAGTTTACGATTTCCTTTCCACGCCATTTTAATATGAGTCTCGGATCCTCGGTAACTACTGCTACCGGAACAGCTTCGAGGTTTTCCTCTGCCGCATAGGCAAGGAACTGATCCACATCCTTCGGATCCACAACCACTGCCATACGCTCCTGGGACTCGGAAATGGCAAGTTCTGTTCCATCCAGTCCCGCATATTTCTTCGGAACCTTATCAAGGTCTACGGTAAGTCCATCGGCAAGCTCTCCGATTGCCACGGAAACACCGCCGGCACCAAAATCGTTACACTTCTTAATCAGTCTGCTGACTTCTCCGCGGCGGAATAATCTCTGAATCTTTCTTTCGGTTGGTGCATTACCCTTCTGTACCTCTGCTCCACAGGTTTCAATGGAGCTTTCGGTATGTACCTTGGAGGATCCTGTTGCACCGCCACAGCCATCACGTCCGGTTCTTCCACCTAACAGAATGATGATATCGCCCGGATCAGAATTTTCACGGATCACATTCTTACGTGGAGCGGCTCCCATAACGGCACCGATTTCCATTCTTTTTGCCACATAATCCGGATGATATAATTCTTTTACATAACCGGTAGCCAGACCAATCTGGTTACCATAGGAGGAATAACCGCTCGCTGCACCACGGACGAGCTTCTTCTGGGGAAGCTTACCCTTTAAGGTATCCGCTACCGGTACAGTCGGATCTGCTGCTCCGGTAATACGCATTGCCTGATAAACGTAGCCACGACCGGATAACGGATCACGGATTGCTCCTCCTAGACAGGTTGCAGCACCACCAAACGGTTCAATTTCTGTCGGATGATTGTGGGTTTCATTTTTGAAAAATACCAGCCACTCTTCCGTTACCGGTCCATCGCCATAGTCCATCTCAACCGGTACTACAACAGAACATGCATTGATCTCATCGGATTCTTCCATATCCTGTAATCTGCCATCCTTTTTCAGCTTACGCATGGCCATAAGAGCTAAGTCCATCAGACAGACGAATTTATCCTTACGTCCTGCAAAAATTTCTTCTCTCGTATCTAAATAGCTTTCATATGTCGTTTCTAACGGAGCCCGATAATATCCGTCCTTGAAAGAAACGTTCTTTAACTCTGTGGAAAACGTGGTATGACGGCAATGATCCGACCAGTAGGTATCCAGTACACGGATCTCTGTCATAGACGGGTCTCTCTTTTCATCTTCAGCAAAATAATGCTGAATATGCTGGAAATCTTTAAATGTCATTGCAAGAGAAAGACTCTCATAAAGCTTACGCAGTTCCTCTTCTCCCATGGCAGTAAAGCCATCAAAAACCGCCACATCAGCAGGCTCTTCATACCGTGTAATCAGGGTATCCGGCTTTTCCATGGATACTTCTCTGGAATCGACAGGGTTAATACAGTAAGAACGGATGCGGGCAAATTCCTGATCCGTAAGATCTCCTGCAATCATATAAGTGACTGCGGTACGGATCACAGGTTCCTCATCCTCCTTGAGGAAACGGATACATTGTACGGCAGAATCCGCTCTCTGGTCGAACTGTCCCGGAAGAAACTCTACGCTGAACACTCTGTTTCCAGCCGGAATCTCAATGGTTTCGAGGTAGTAATCATCTACCGGCGGCTCTGAGAACACACAGGAAAGTGCCTGTTCAAAGACAGTATCCGAAAGGTTCTCTACATCATAACGAATAAAGATCCGAACCCCGGTCACACTCTTAATATCCAGATAATTTCCAATCTCCTCCTGTAATTCTTTTGCCTTGACAGCAAATGGTGCTTTCTTTTCCACATAGACGCGCTTTACATTACCCATGAAAATTTTTCATCCTCCATATATAATAATAAAAACTTTGGTAACTATTCCTCTGCGATGAGTCCGCTCATCATATACATAATCTCCCGGTCAACGGCCGCTTCGGTAATTCCCCGTGTTTTAGCCGCTGCCTTAAGACCCTCTAAAACATACATCATATTGCTGGCTGCTCCGTGGGGATCTTCACAATAGAATTCCCCATTTTCCACACCTTCTATGATCAGCTTTTCTAAAATAAACAAAGCAATATCAAACTGCTTTTTAATATAATTCTGCCTCGGGGCTGTTTTGTTTTCAAAATAGTATTCATAAATGGCAACGGTCAGTGAGTTCTTTTTACTCAAAAGCTCTCTTTTCTGTTCTTTCAGGAACAATGCCAGTACATCTGCAGCCGTTGCATCCTCGGGAATTCCCTCCCCAAAGGATTCTTCTTCCTCCTGATGCAGGATCTCTTCAAAAATCTCTGCCGTGCTTGAAAAGTAAAGATATAAACCGCCACGGCTGATCTCACAGGCATCCACGATGTCCTTCATCGTCACCTGCTTGTAGCCCTTTTCCTGAAAAACCTTTCTGGCCGTATCCAGAATGTGTTTCTTCTTCTGAACCGATTTATCACTCATTCCCTATATCCCCCGTATGTTTATGCCAGTGGTGCATCCCAGACATTTAATACTTCCTTAAGCTTCTGAAGACATTTTAAGAATGTGCCGTTCTCCACCGCTTCTGACCACAGCATACCCTTCGTCATGCCGCCGAGAACATATTTCGCCATAATCGCATAAATAAGTTCGATATCCTTAAACTCCACACGGTCTAAGGCTCTCATTTCATCCTCATGCGTACGGATTCCGTTTCTTGATAATGCATATACATAGTTCCGGTCTACAAGTCCTGTCCGCTGTACCTCCTTCACAAAGGAAAGCAGTGTGCTTTCATATACAGGGATCGCTACCGAATTTGTATTCTGCTCGCCTTGATATATCTGGTAATTCTTCTGCCCCTTCTTCTGTTCAAAATAAGGAATGTATCGTAAAAGGCTCTGACTGATATCACGGTACTTCTTCATCAGTTCCTCAAGATATTCATTTTCATTCTCCATAGATTGTACCTTCCCCCAAGAAAAAAATAAGATGTAACTATTCAGAACTACATTCGCCATATAAAGATTGTCAAATGTCCATCCGAATGCAAGCATTCGACGGACATTTAACAATCTTTGCATGGCTCTGAATAGTTACATCTTATCATAAATCATGAGGAAAACAAATATAATTTTACATAGTTGGTAAAGGATTGTCGAAAAGATTTGGAGTTCTTTTGGAACAAGCGAATATATTGTCATATATAGTCAATATAGTTGTAGAAATTTTACGAAAATATCAATATAATTATAAATGTACCGATCGAGAGGTCGGTAAGGCTAATTAGCAATTCCGGAAAAATTCCCCTTTTACACAAACGAAGGCCCCCAAGAGAGATCTTGGGGGTCTTTGTTTGCTTCAGCAATAAGCCATGCAGGTCAATGCAGGAAGCATCCCCGTGGAAGCTTGCTTACAAAGGGGATGTTTTCTGTGTTGACCTATAGGGCGCATGCCCTGCATGAAATAAGCGTAGCTTATGAATGCTGCATGGCTTATTGCAATACACAGCTTATGAATGCTGCATGGCCTTACGATTTTTTATTTACTTTCTAACATTCCAGTGTTACAATTAATCGTAACTGTTCAGTACCTTCACAGTTACGATGCAAAATCCATTCCAAATCGGCTTCGCCGATGGGATTTTGCATTACTGAATCATTTTCTTACGGTCCTGCCGACATCAGTGAAGAGCTTCGCCAGCTGGTACTCGATACTGCCGTGGAAATGCACTACACCACCAAGCGTATGCGTAAGGAATCCAATAAAAAACTTTGTATCTTCGTAGAACACGCCCAGCATGACATGCCGAATTCTTTTGCTTATGATATTATTCTTGGATTTAAACAGGCTGCCTATCGTGATAACTGGGACATTGACATTATCCCCATCACTCCCGAATTCCAGACTACAGAGAAATATGACACCTATATGTTGAAAAATGGTTACTCCGGAGCATTTTTAGTCGGCTTTGGCTTACAGGATGAATGGATGTATCAGCTTATCTCCACCACTTTCCCTACAGTCCTTTTTGATAATTATATTCCGAAGAATCCGAATATTGCTTATGTAGGTGCCGACAGCTTTGAAGGAATTGACACCGCAATTGAACATCTTAAAGCACTTCATCATACAAGAATTGCCTTTTTAAACGGTTCTTTGTATTCCATGATTGCCGAGCACCGGGAACGGGCCTTTTATTTAAGTATGAAAGCACATGGCCTTCCGATTGATGACCGCCTGATCGTACATACCTCCTTCTACGGAAGTGGTGTTGCAGGAGACCTTCCCGCATTACTCGAACTGGGTGCTACTGCTATCCTCTGTGGCAACGATCCCATTGCCTACGAGGTGATTCATGAGTGCCTCAAGGCAGGATACCGGATCCCGGAAGATATCAGCGTCATCGGTTTTGATGATCTGCCCGATTCTGCCAAAACTACGCCACCTCTTACCACGATCCGCCAGAACCGCCTTGATCTTGGCAAGTGCAGTTATTCTACTCTGTGCAATCTACTCATGCATGTCACCTGCAGCATGACCCTGTTACGCCCCCAATTTGTGGTGCGTGAATCGACCGGGGAGGCTGCTGCTTCTACTAAATAACTGTGAAAGAAAATAATAAACAGATGAGGTTAACATTAAACCTCTGATTTAATGGAAGTTCATAAACTGCCTCGAATAAACAGGCAGCCATATAATGTCATATTCTGCTTATTGGAAGATCAGGAAACAACCTTTTCTGATTAACTGGAAAGCTCTTGGAAATGCCCATGAAATAATGTTTTGTTTCAATGATATAATACAAAAAACCACCATAATATTAGGTGGTTATCAGAGTACTCTAATTGCCAAACCGGATAATTATATGGCAGGCGTAGCCGCTCCTGCATCTCTCGGGTTTCCCCTGTCGTACCATCGGCGTGTGGTCGCTACGAAATCTACCACCTCATACAACTATCCGGGTAAAGCACTATTATTATATGCTGATAGTAACACCATCATTCATTTTTGTAAAGTACTATATTATTTCTCAAGCGTTGGGCAAATCGTTTTTCGCTTTCGCCTATAGCTGTAATAATTGAATTTTTATACTCCGGATTGTCCGTTTCTATTGCAATCCTTAGTACAAGATTAACATACTTCTCATCCTCAACAATTCTTTTACAAACTAATGCGGTATGCTCTCTTTTCTCTCTAAAAATATAATCAGGAGTTCGAAGAATTTCATCAAACAGACTGCTATATCTAGCATAAAACTCATCTCCACGACGTTCACGAATGTGTTCTATTCTTTCGTCGGTTATTATGACTTCATCCGTTCTAATATCCTCAGTTATACACTTATATATTTCTCTATCGATTTTGCCTATTTTGTACACTTCAATATTCCTTTTATCCTTTGATATATCCATTACAGCAGAATGGGTTACTTTTATAATCTTTTTTCTTTGCAGGCACACCCAATACAGTCCGCCTCTTTCCGGTAATCCTGCCCCTCTTTGGTGTAATAAACCGTTTCCTGATCGGTTAACTCGTTACCCTTAGTATCAAATACATGTGTCTTGGCAGTATATTGTATATAACTCGTTCTCATCCAAAGCAAACAGTACAAGCGTAGTCAAAAAATATACAGAGGAAGTATGGATGATATTCAGAAAAAATTACGGAAATGACGAATTCTCATTTCGTGGAAATCAATAAAAGTTAACACGAAAGTTGACATGAAATAGAAAAACCCTGGTAAATACCAAGGTTTTAAAGCAGGGGCAGTAGGAATCGAACCCACATCGACGGTTTTGGAGACCGCTGTTCTACCTTTGAACTATGCCCCTATTTATCCGGTGTTTCAACCACCGAATGCTATTATAACTTATAGAAGGTTTCCTTGTCAAGATTAATATTTCAAATATGCATCGGTATCTTCTTTAATGATTTTACTGTATGCTTTTACCTCTTCCGAGGGCTCGTAATCCTGCTGATCATAAAGCAGTTCATGAAGCTTCACCACGTTCGTTTTAAGGTCAACCGGTACCACGAATGCTCCGACACCACCCTTGGTTCCACCGTTACGCATTCCCGCAAACGGAAAGCCATCGCTGACGGTCACCTGATAATCTCCTACTACGCTGAGCATGGTAAGAATATCATTAATATCAAGTGAGGTGCTGATATAGGGAACCACCGCTTCGGCGGCAAGACGAAGCTCGTTAAAGGATGCTGTCTTACACTTTTCCATCATGGCCGTAATCAGATCACGCTGTCTCTGTGCTCTCTGGAAGTCATCCCCGATATAACGGATCCGGCAGTATGCTGTTGCCTGCAGACCATTTAATGTCTGGACTCCCGGTTCGGTAACCGGTATATATGAATCCTCCTGTGCTGTAAAATTCACACCATCCTCGCTTGTTCCGACCATACAGATCTGATAATTATTGAGATGTGGTATTTCCTTTTCGGTCACTTCCAGTTCAACGCCGCCCAGCGCGTCCACGGCCTTAATCAGTCCCTCAAAGCCAACCGTCACATAATCCGTAATATACAGATCCGTATTCATATTAATCATGCTGATTGCCTGTGCCGGACCTCCCTTGGCATAGGCTGCATTACATTTATTATAGCTGTCATTTCCCAGATTCAGATACGTATCACGATAAATAGAAATCAGCTTTACCTCATGGGTATCAGCATCAATGGAGCAGATCATGATCGTGTCACTGCGGTTGCCTTTTCCAAGGCTTCCATCCCTTGCATCCACGCCGAACAGGGCTAACTGATATATTCCGGATAAATTAGGTTTTTGCGGATCCTGCTCCTGATCTTCCTCTGTATCATTCTGAAACTGCTGCCTGATTTCTTCATTCACAGCAATGTCTCCTTCTTTGATCTGCTGCTTCTGAGCCTTCGTTGCATGCATAACAAAATATAATGCCCCGATGGCCGCTGCAAGCACAACCAGTTCCAGGATATAAAGCGGCAGATGACGAATCCATTTCTTCTTATCCATACGTTACTCCTTCGTAACATCATTCACATTATTATATTGTAACACATTTGTAATATTTTGCCTATCCCCAACCTCAAATGAGCTGCATGGCATCTGCTACACTCTTTACACCCAGAATGGTAATGTCTCTGATATTCTTCACACTGTCCACACACACGGCCGGAATGATGCAGGTTGTAAAGCCCAGCTTCTTTGCCTCCTGTACACGCACGGGAATCATGCTCACGGCACGCACTTCTCCGCTCAAGCCGATCTCTCCCATGGCAATCGTCTTTTCATCAATTACCTTATTTTTAAA
>QWCY01001954.1_pt1 | contig 28621 bp, 29 predicted proteins | sample 1972631 | NCBI WGS metagenome assembly QWCY01 (sample SAMN09866696, study PRJNA288562) | Human gut metagenome isolate pre1_stool, whole genome shotgun sequencing... | isolation source: gut | host: Homo sapiens | place: USA: California
TGCAGCTGCAAAAACCGGCCGAGCGCCCCGTTGATCATGAACTCCGCGACCGAGAGCGTCGCGCCGAACGAATAGTCGCGCGTGCCGGAGGCAGCCTGCTGCATGCGCTTTTGCAGGTGCTGCTCGTCATGCTTCATCGTCAGCAGCGTGCGGCGCAGAATCTCCCCCGCCTCGGTCAGCTGCAGGCGCTTGCCGTTGTGCTGGAACAGCGCCGTGCCGTAAGCCTGCTCCAGATAGTGGATGTGGTGCGAGACCGCAGGCTGCGTGATGTTGAGCTCGCGCGCCGCCTTCGTAAAATTCATGTGCCGGCACACGGCCAGAAAGGTCTCGACGCGAAAATCCAGCATGGGTATCCCCCTTTTCCGTAGATTTCTCGGTCAATGATAACATATAATTATCATTTGATAAATAGAATTCATTTTTCATTATCGTTCGGTTATGATATGATGCTCTCTGCAAACAACGCATGGAGAGAAAGGAATCCTCGACCCACTATGAACTTCATTCAGAAAAACTGGAAAGGCATCCTCGTGTGCCTCGTCATGGCCGTGCCCTGCTGGCTGCTCGGGCAGCGGTTTCCGATCGTCGGCGGCCCGGTGTTCGGCATCCTCGCCGGCATGATCGTCACCCTGCTCTGGCACGACAAGAGCGCGGCGCAGCCCGGCATTTCGTTCGTGTCGAAAAAGGTGCTGCAGTACGCCGTCATCCTGCTCGGCTTCGGCATGAACCTGTCCGTCATCTGGCAGACCGGCAAGCAGTCGCTGCCGATCATCCTCGTGACGATCACGACGTCGCTCGTCGTGGCGTGGCTGCTGCACAAGCTGCTGCACATTCCGGGCAAGATCTCGACGCTCGTGGGCGTCGGCTCGTCGATCTGCGGCGGTTCGGCCGTCGCGGCGACCGCGTCCGTCATCGATGCGGACGATGAGGAAGTCGCGCAGGCGATCTCCGTCATTTTCTTCTTCAATATGCTCGCGGCCATCTTCTTCCCCGCGCTCGGCGCGCTGCTTGGCTTCTCGACCACGAACGGCGAGGCGTTCGGCATCTTCGCCGGCACGGCCATCAACGACACGTCGTCCGTCACGGCCGCAGCCTCCACGTGGGACTCGCTCTACGGGCTCGGCAGCCAGACGCTCGACAAGGCCGTGACCGTCAAGCTCACGCGCACGCTCGCCATCATCCCGATCACGCTCGTGCTCGCCTTCGTGCGCACGAAGCGCGCCAAGACCGACGGCACGAAGGTCGATTTCCAGAAGATCTTCCCGATGTTCATCCTCTACTTCCTGCTCGCGTCCGTGATCACGACCATCTGCGTGAGCGCCGGCGTGTCGGCAAGCGTGTTCACCCCGCTCAAGACGCTCAGCAAGTTCCTGATCGTGATGGCCATGTGCGCCGTTGGCCTGAACACGAACATCGTCAAGCTCGTCAAAACCGGCGGCAAGCCGCTCATCATGGGCTTTTGCTGCTGGGTCGGCATCGCGGGCATGAGCCTGCTGATGCAGCACGTGCTCGGCATCTGGTAAGACACGAACAAAAACAGGCGGCAGCCGGAGCTATCCGGCTGCCGCCTGCATTTTAGGATTCTTTGCCGTCGCGCGGCAGCGTCACGAGCATGACCGTTCCGTCCGCGCCGCTGCGCTCGATCTGCACCATGCCGCCGTGCAGCGCGGCGATCTCCCACACGAGCGACAGACCGAGCCCGACACCGCCATGCGCCCGGCTGCGCGACTTGTCCACGCGGAAAAACGGCTGGAAAACGCTCTCCCGGTATGCCTCCGGGATGCCGGGACCGTGGTCACAGACGCGGATCTGTACATTCCCGTCCGCCTCGCTGACCGCGATGCGCACCGCCCCATCCGGCCGGCCGTAACGGATGGCGTTTTCGGTCAGGTTGAACAGCAGCCGGTACAGCAGCGGGTCGCTGCCGGTGAGCACAGCGCCACCGTCGGCCTCCAGCGCGATGCACTTGCTCTCTGCAAGCGGCGCGAGATCGGTGAAGATCTCCTCGATCATGGGCGCGAGCTCGACCCGGTCGTCACAGGGCACGGTGCGCAGTTCGCTCATCTCCAGCAGGATCTTCGTCATCTGCGCCATACGCTCCGTCTGCTCCTGCAGCAGGCTCAAAAACGCCGCCGTTTCGGGCGTGACGTCCGCGTGCTCGGCGGAAAACAGCTCAAGCTGCGCCTGCATCAGCGCAAGCGGCGTGCGCAGCTCGTGCGCAGCGTTGCCCGTAAACTGCCGCTGCGCCGTGAAGCCCGCGTCCAGGCGGTCGATCATGCCGTTGAACGAGCGGCTGAAGCGCTGAAACTCCGGCAGCACGTCCTCGCTGACCTTGCACTGCGCCAGATTGCCCGGCTGAATACTTTCCACCTGCGCTGCAAAGCTGCGCAGCGGACGCAGCGCGCGGCCGCTGACAAAATACGCGAGCACGCCGCCGGTGAGCATGACCGCCGCCGTGATGTACCAGTTCGTGACGCCGAAGGCCGCCTGCGCGCCGCTGACGATGATCGTCAGCTCGTCATCCGGCTGTTTGCTCTGCGGGTCGAAGGCGTCGGGCGCACCGGACTCGATCTCGCTGTAAGCCGAGATGCCGCTGCCGATCGCGTCCATGTACCGCTTGCCGGAATAGCCGATCAGGCAGTTCATGAGCACACACGTCACGCCGATCAGCGCCGCCGTCATCAGCGTGATGCGCCACTGCAGAGATAACCGCTTCATGTCTGCTCCTCCATAACATAGCCCTCGCCGATGCGGTTGCGGATGGGGTCATAGCCCAAGGCGGCGCGCAGCTTTTTCCGCAGTGCGGAGATATGCACGCGGATGGAGTTGCCGAAGCCGTCCGCCCCGCTGTCCCACACGTGCTCCAGCAGCTCCTCCTGACTGACCGGCCGCCCCTGATGCAGCAGCAGGTATTCGAGGATGCCCGTCTCCTTGCGCGTGAGCGACAGTACCTCGCCGCGCACGGACGCCTTGCGCGCCTTGGTGTCAAACGACAGCTCGGCGCAGGTCAGGACCACGTCGCTCTGCGTAAAGCGGCGCAGCGTCAGGCTGCGGATGCGCGCCGCAAGCTCATCGAGATGAAAGGGCTTGGTGAGATAGTCGTTCGCGCCCGCATCGAGCCCCGCCACCTTATCGGCGACCTCGCAGCGCGCCGACAGGATCAGCACCTTGGTGTCGCGGTCACGCTCGCGCAGCGTCCGGAGCACCGTCATACCGTCCTCGCCGGGGAGGTTCAGATCCAGCACGACCAGATCAAAGCGCTCGACGGCGAGCATCTCCGCGGCGCTCTGTCCGTCATAGCAGCAGTCCACGCTGTAGGCAAGCCGCCGCAGACTGCGCGCGATCGTGTCGCAGAGCGCCCGTTCATCTTCCACAATCAAAATATGCATACCATTCTCCTCGTGCGTATTTACGAATGTCCGACTTTGTTATACGACTTTGTTATATGATAACACAAAGGCATAAAATCTCTGTTAAGTTTCCGTTCTTAACGAAGATTTTATCTGCGCCATGGTATCATGGGGCAAACAGAAGGGAGTGATCCGGGTGTTTCGTGCGAAGAAAACCGTTGTGCAGGTTCTGCTGATCGCTGCAGGCATCGCCATGGTGTGCTTCGGCGCGCTGCGCGGCGAGGCCGGTGCCGTGCTCAACAAGGCGATCCGGCTGTGCTTGGAGTGTGTCGGCATTGGATAAGAAAAAACAGTCTGTTTCCCTGCTTTTGAGCCGGTTTCGCGGCTGGATCCAGGCGGCGGCGACGCTGCTGACCAACATCCACCTGCCAAACTTCTTCAAGGGCGGCATCTATCAGGGCAAGGGCAAGACCGTCTGCGTGCCCGGCCTGAACTGCTATTCCTGCCCGGCGGCATCGGGCGCGTGCCCGATCGGGGCGTTTCAGGCGGTGGTCGGCTCGTCCAAATTCCGCTTTTCGTATTATATCACCGGCATTCTGATCCTGCTCGGCGTGCTGCTCGGGCGGTTCATCTGCGGCTTTTTGTGCCCGTTCGGCTGGCTGCAGGAGCTGCTGCATAAGATCCCGGGCAAAAAGCTGTCGACAAAAAAGCTCAAGCCGCTGACCTATTTGAAATACGTCATCCTGCTGCTGGCCGTGGTGCTGCTGCCGGCGCTCATCGTCAACGACGTGGGCATGGGCGACCCGTTTTTCTGCAAGTATATCTGCCCACAGGGCGTACTCGAGGGCGCGATCCCGCTTGCCGCCGCAAACGAGAGCATCCGCGCGGCGCTGGGCGCGCTGTTTACGCGCAAGCTGATCATTCTGATCGCGGTCGTCGTTTTGAGTGTGCTGTTTTTCCGCCCGTTCTGCAAGTGGATCTGCCCGCTCGGTGCGTTTTACGCGCTGATGAACAAGGTCTCCCTGCTCGGCATTCAGGTCGACACGGGCAAGTGCGTCTCCTGCGGCAAATGCGCGCGCACCTGCCAGATGGACGTGGACATCACCAAGTCCCCCAACGACACGGAGTGCATCCGCTGCGGCAAGTGCATCCGCGCCTGCCCCACGGAGGCCATCCGCTTCCGCTATGGCTTCGGCCTGAACGGAAACACGAATCCGAAACAAGTAAGCAACCATCAAAATCAAACGGAGGAATCATGATGAATACGAAAAAAATGACCAAGCTCGTGACGCTCCTGCTCGCGCTCGCGATGGTGTTCAGTCTCGCGGCGTGCTCGTCGGGCAAAGGCAAGGACAAAGCGGACGGCAGCGCCGACATTGCGACCCTGATCGCGACCGAGCCGAACAGCGCCGACGAAGCGGCCAAGCTCTATCAGCAGCTCATGCAGAAGGAAAACGACATTCTCGCCGCAAACTCCGATCTCTGGAACAAGGTGTTTCTGTCTGCCAACAAAAACAGCACCATGATCGAGGACGGCACGAACTACGGCGACTTCCTGCTCGCCACGATCGAGAGCGCGAAGGACAGCTTCTCGGCCGACGAGCTCAAGACGCTCAAGGCCGGCGCCGAGCAGATCAAGGAGATCGAGGGCAAGCTCACCATCCTCGAGCAGAAGTATCCCGGCTGCGGCACGGCGCCCGGCGCAGGTGACAGTGTGAGCGCGGAGGAGGCCGGCATGACCGCCTCCGGCAGCAACGCGATGAAATTCCCGAGCTTTCAGGGCAAGGACCTCAACGGCAATGACGTCGACAGCAGCAAGCTCTTTGCCGGCAACAGCGTCACGGTCGTGAACTTCTGGTTCACCACCTGCAACCCGTGCGTCGGTGAGCTGGCCGACCTTGAGGCGCTCAACAAGGACCTCGCCGCGAAGGGCGGCGCGGTCGTCGGCATCAACTCCTTCACGCTCGACGGCGACAAGACCGCCATCGCCGAGGCGAAGGACATTCTGGCGAAAAAGGGCGTGACCTACTCCAACCTCTGGTTCGCCTCCGACAGCGAGGCCGGTAAGTTCACCGCCGGTCTGTACTCGTTCCCGACCACGTACGTCGTCGACAAGAACGGCAACATCGTCGGCCAGCCGATCGTCGGCGCGATCACCGCACCCGATCAGGCAAAGAAGCTCAACGAGCTCATCGACCAGGCGATCGCAAACAGCAAATAACGACCCCGAGACAGCATCCGCCTCGGCATGCCTTTCTGACGGAAGGTGCGCCGGGGCGGATATTTGCTGTCTGTCAGAGCCTGACGTCCTCAAGCTGGTGCAGCTGCTCGAGCGCGACGCTGCCGCCGCTGATGACAAAGCAGACCTTGTCCCCCCTGCGCACCGGGAGCTGGCCGCGCAGCGCGGCACCGATGCCGATGGCGGACGACGGCTCGCACAGCAGCTTGCCCTCCAGAAGCAGCAGCTTCATGCCGCGGAGAATGTCGGCATCCGCCACATCCGCAAAGCCGTCGGTGTGCGCCGCCACATACGGGAAGCACACATCCCCCGGCATCTGCGCAACGAGCGCGTCCGCAATCGAGCGCTTCTGCTCCACCTGCACCGGATGCCCGGCGCGCAGGCTCGCCGTATAGCGCGGGAGCGCGGCCGGCTCCGCGCCGAACACGCGCACGCGCGGCGCGAGCGCCTTGACGGCCGTGGACACGCCGCCGATGAGTCCTCCGCCGCTGACCGGGACGACGACCGCGTCGATCTCCGGGCACTGGGCCATGATCTCGAGCCCGACGGTGCCCTGCCCCGCCATGACCAGCTCGTCATTGAACGGCGGTACCATCGTCGTGCCCCGCTCGGCACACAGCCGCGCCGCGACCGCGAACCGCTCGGACGCATCGCACAGCACGAGCTCCGCGCCCAGCGCGCGGATGGCCGCCTGCTTGACGGCCGGGGCCGTCTCCGGCATGACGATGCAGGCGTGCGTGCCGAAGCGCTGCGCGGCATAAGCCACCGCGCGGCCATGGTTGCCGGACGAGGCCGCGACAAAGCCGCGGGCACGCTCGGCATCCGTCAGGGCGAGGATCTTGTTCATCGCGCCGCGCAGCTTGAACGCGCCCGTGCGCTGCATGCACTCGGCCTTGACGTACACCTCGCAGCCGAGGGCGTCATCGAGCGCCGGCAGACGCAGCAGCGGCGTGGGCACAATATAAGGGGCAATGCGCGCATGCGCCGCCCGAATGGTTTCCAGTGTCATACTCATGGGAACGCTCCTTTCTCAGCAGGATCATTGTAACGCAGCCGGCGCGGATTGTAAAACCAAATCTGAGCGCCGCGGTGCTTGACAATCCGGGGCGCAGAGGTCATAATCAAAAGAAGTTTTTGCAAATTTTCAAACTCAGGAGAAACCGCACGTGAAACACGCCGACAAAAGCAAACGCGCCCGGAACCTGTGCAACGCGGTCATGCTCTGCTGTGCTGCCGCCGTGCTGCTGACCGGGCTCGGGCGTACACTGCTGTGCCCGAAGGATGTCAACTACTACGAAAACCGCCCGGCCAACACCGTCGCTCCGCTGACGGCGGAAAGCTGGCTCGACGGTTCGTTTCAGGATGCCATGGAGACCGCGCTCAGCGATCAGATCCCGCTGGCGCAGACGATGAAAAAGGCCTTCAATGACGCGCAGAACAAGATCCGGTACGACTCCATGATGCGCCTGTCGCGCCGGTATCCGAACGTGCCGGTCCAGTACGACCAGTTTCTCGTCTACGGCGGGAAATATCTGGCCTACACCTACCGCAGTCCCGACGTGGTGACACCGGGGCTCACGCGGCACAGCGAAAATCTCAACGCACTGATCGCCGCGCATCCGGACGTATCGTTTTACATCTACATGGTCGAGGGCGACACGAACAACAACTTTCCGGCGGGAGAAAACAACGGTGCGTTTGAATACCTGAGCAGCCGGTTGAACCTGCCGGCGGCGCAGATGCAGAAATTCGCCATAAACGATCTGACGACATACGAACGCGACTTCTACCAGACCGATCATCACTGGTGCAACGTCGGTTCCTACCGCGGCTATCGGGAGATCGCCACCATGCTCGGCTGCACGGATCTGCTCGAGCCGCTGGAAACCGTGCGCGTGTCCGACCGCTTCTCCGGCTCCAAGGCGCTGGCCATCGGCGCGCAGGAACAGTTTTTCGAGCCGATCGATGCCTACCGCTTTGCATTTCCGAACATGTCCTTAACGATCGCAGGAGAACCGGCGGACGATTACGGCCGGCAGGACGACGCGCTCAGCGGCCGGCTCGAGAGCGTCAGCTACGGCGGCATCTACGGCTGGGACAACGGTGAGGTCATCCTCGACACCGGTACGACCGGGCGCGGAAACCTGCTGATGATCGGCGACTCCTACGACAATGCCATCCTCAAGCTCATAGCATCGCACTTTGACCGGGTCTACAGCGTCGACATACGCAGCTATGAAACCGACATGGGGCAGCCGTTCCGGATGGCGGAATACCTGCGCGCGCACGAGATCACAAAGGTGCTTCTCGTCGGCAACACGACATTTTTCACAACGGACGAGACCATCCTGGAGGACTGAGCCATGGTATTCAGCAGTCAGACATTCCTGTTTTTCTTTCTGCCGCTGGCAGGCCTGTGCGTGCTCGTCCGCGCAAAGCCGGTGCAAAACGCGCTGCTGCTCATCGCGTCGCTGATCTTCTACGCCTGGGGCGAGCCGAAGATGGTCGTGCTCATGGTGCTCGTGACGCTCGCGGCCTACGGCAGCGGCTTCGCCATCGTGCATTTTGCGGCGCGGCCGCGCGCGAAAAAGGCCGTGCTGATTGCGGCGATCGCCGTCATCCTCGGCAATCTCGTCGTGTTCAAATACCTCAATTTCCTGTGCCGGACGTTCTCGTTTCTCGGCCTGCCGGACCCCGGCATCGCACTGCCAATCGGCATCAGCTTTTACACGTTTCAGATCCTGTCGTATGTCATCGACCTCTACCGCGGCAAGATCGCCCTGCAGCGCAACTTTTTCTACCTGCTGATGTACGTCAGCTTCTTCCCGCAGCTCATCGCCGGCCCCATCGTGCGTTATGAGACCGTCGAGCAGGAGATCCGGGAGCGCCAAGTGACCATGGACGATCTCGCGCAGGGCTTCCGGCGCTTTGTCGTGGGTCTGGCCAAAAAGCTGCTGCTGGCCAATCAGGTCGCGCAGGTGGCCACCATCGTCTACAACGGCGACCCCGCCAATTACGGCTCGCTCATGTACTGGCTGGCCGCCATCGCCTACACGCTGCAGATCTATTTTGACTTCTCCGGCTACAGCGACATGGCCATCGGCCTCGGCCGGATGTTCGGCTTCCACTTCCTTGAAAACTTCAACTACCCGTATATCTCCCTGTCGGTCACGGAGTTCTGGCGGCGGTGGCACATCTCGCTGTCCACCTGGTTTCGCGACTATGTGTATATCCCGCTCGGCGGCAACCGCGTTTCCCGGGGAAAGTGGGTGCGCAACATTCTCATCGTCTGGGGCCTGACCGGCCTGTGGCACGGCGCGGACTGGAACTTCCTGCTCTGGGGCCTGTACTACGGTGTGCTGCTGCTGGTCGAAAAGCTCTGGCTGGGCAAGTATCTCGAGCGCCTGCCGAAGGCGCTGCGCTGGCTGCTGTGCATGATGATCGTGTGCATCGGCTGGGTGATGTTCAACCTCACGGACTTTGTGCAGATGCGCTGTGCGCTCGCGCGGATGTTCAGCTTCACGCACGTGCAGCTGGCACAGTCCATCGGCGCGGATGTGAGCATCGTGCCGCCGCTGCTGTGGATGCTGCCCGCGCTCGTATTCTCCACGCCCGTCTGCCGGCGCGTGCACCTCGGCGAGAGCTGCGGCGCCGAGATCGTGCGCAACGTCGTGTGCCTGGCGCTGCTGGCCGTGTGCATCGTCTTTTCCGTGAGCGCAACGTTCAATCCGTTCATCTATTTCCGCTTCTGAGGAGGTTTCCACCATGTATGATCTCAACCGCTTTCTCACCGCACAGAGCCGGGACTATGCCACCGCCCTGCGCGAGATTCAAAACGGCCACAAGCGCAGCCACTGGATCTGGTACATCTTCCCGCAGGTCGCGGGGCTGGGCATGAGCAGCACATCGCAGTACTACGCCATCTCCGGGCTCGACGAGGCGCGGGCCTACCTGCGCGAGCCGACGCTGCGCGCGCATCTGCTGGAGATCAGCAGCGCCCTGCTGGCGCTCGACGAGAGCGATCCCACGGCCGTGTTCGGCTTTCCGGACGACCTGAAGCTGCGCTCGAGCATGACGCTCTTCGCGGCCGCCGCGCCGGACGAGCCGGTGTTTTCCGCCGTGCTCGAGAAATTCTTCGGCGGGCAGCCTGACGCGCCCACGCTGCAGCTCCTCGGCCTGTAAGGAGGCGCGCCATGGACAACCTGATTGAAACAAAACTCACATCCGAAAAGATTTACAGCGGCTGCATCCTCGACTTCTACCGCGACACCGTGCGCCTGCCCAACGGTGGCACCGCGCCGCGCGAGCTGTCGCGCCACGTGGGCGCGGTGTGCATCGTGCCGCTGCTCGACGACGGCCGCGTGATCGTCGAGCGGCAATTCCGCTACCCGGTGAACGAGGTCATCACGGAGATCCCCGCCGGCAAGCGCGACAGCCGCGGCGAGGTGCCCGAGGCCGCCGCGCGCCGCGAGCTGCGCGAGGAGACCGGCATCACGGCGCGCGAGCTCATCCCGCTCGGCCCGTTCTACCCCGCCGCCGCGTATTCGGACGAAGTGATCTGGATGTACCTTGCCCGCGGCCTGACCTTCGGCGAGCAGCAGCTCGACGACGATGAATTTCTCAACCTGCAGGCCGTGCCGCTCGAGGAGCTTGCGCGCGACGTGCTGGCCGGGCGCATCCCGGACGCGAAAACGCAGGCGGCCATCCTGCGCGTGTACTGCATGGAGCACGGCTACGAACCCAAATAAAACAGCGGCACGCGGCGGTCATCTGACCGCCGCGTGCCGCTTATCACATGGGGCTATACTCAGTGCCGGTGGAACAGGCCCTTTTTCTCATACGGGGCGCAGGCGTAGCTCGTGAGCTCGTAGCCCGTCTTGGCGATGACCGGCTGCAGGTCCGCCTCCGGGATCTCCGTCTCGGAGAGGATAACGGTCTGGCCCCGGCTGTGCGAGGACGTGACCTTTTTGACCGGAAAGGCATTGCGCACCGCATCGTTAATGTGACTCTCGCACATGCCGCACATCATGCCGTCGATCCCCAGTGTGATCTGATACATGGAAATACCTCCTTAAAAGCCGATCGGTTAGATATGTTTAATCTAAACTGCATGATAGCACTGCCCCACCCGGGTGTCAACCCCTGCGGGGCAGAAAAAAGCGGACTTCCGACTGCGGAAGTCCGCTCAAATTTTCTCCGCTGGGTCACGCGTTCGGGAACACGACACGGATGGTCGTGCCCGTGCCGGGCGTGCTCTCGAGCTCGATGCGGCCGTGGTGATACTGCACGGCGTGCTTGACGATCGACAATCCGAGGCCCGTGCCGCCGGACGCCTTGGAATGGCTCTTATCCACGCGGTAGAAGCGCTCGAACACGCGGCCCTGATGCTCCGGCGCGATGCCGATGCCGGTATCGGCGACGGTGATGCTGCTGCCGCCGGCATCGTGCGCAACGGTGATGTCCACACGGCCGCCGTCACGGTTATACTTGATGGCGTTGTCGCAGAGGTTATAGACGATCTCGTAGATCAGGCGGCGGACGCCGGGAATGACGGCCGGCTGGCCCGTGACGCCGGCCGTGACGCCGCGCGCGGCCGCAGCGTCTTGCAGGTTCTCCGCCGCCTCCTGCGACACGGCGAGCAGATCAACCGGTTCCGCCGGCATGGCGTCGCCCTCGTCGAGCTGGGACAGGCGGATGATGTCGTCGATGAGTGTGACGAGTCGCGCGGCCTCGGCGTGAATGTGGCCGACGAAGCGCGGCAGGTCGTCGGGCTTGACCATGCCGTTTTCGATCAGCTCGGCGCTGCCGATGATACCCTGCAGCGGCGTTTTGAGTTCGTGCGAGACATTTGCCGTGAACTCCCGGCGATTGCGCTCTGCAAACTCCTGCTCCGTGATGTCGAAGGCCAGAATGACCGTGCCGAGCAGCTTCCCGTCGGACGTGATGCGGCTGATATCAAACTGATACACGCGGCCCGCGCGCTCGGCGCGCACCTCACTGTGGTCGTCCGTGACGGCGGCCTGAATGGCGGCGCTGATCTCGTGGCTGCGCTCGATGGTGAGAAAGTCCCGGCCCACGCGCTGCGCGTCCGCACCGAAGAGCGCCTGCGCCGCGGCATTGATGCTCAGGATACTGCCGTGCTCGTCGAGCAGGACAAGGCCCTCGCGCATGCTGCCGGTGATCTGCGTGAACTCATCGGTCTTTTCGCGCAATTCGCGCAGCTGCGTCTGGATCTCGACGTGCTGGCGGTGGATGCGCTTGAGCAGCGGGGAGAGCTCCTCATAGGCGTCATTATCGAGCGGGTGCTCGAGGTCAAGGCTGTTGAGCGGGTCGACGATGCGCCGCGACAGCCGCTTGGCCAGCAGGCCGGAGAGAATGAGCGCCACGATGAGCACGATCAGCAGCGGCTGGATCATGCCGACGGCGATCATACCGACCGTCGCGCGGCTGATGGAAATGCGCAGCACCGTGCCGTCGGCCAGACGCTGGGCATAGTACATGGTCTTTTCCATGAGCGTCGAGGAATAGCGCGTACTCTCGCCGGTGCCGGTGGTCAGCGCCTGACTGACCTCGGCGCGCGAGGCATGGTTCTCAAGGCTCTCGGCGTCGGTCTTCGTGTCGTACAGGACGCTGCCGTCGGCCGCGATCCATGTCAGGCGGCAGCGGTCGGCCGTCAGCCGGGACAGGTAGTCCGTGCCGCCGTCCTCCACGGCCGCAGCGGCAAGGCTCAGCTCGTCGCGCAGCTGGTTTTTCTCCACGCCGCCGAAGTAATCGTACAAAAAGCCCATGATGATCAGCAGGCTCGCCAGCAGCACACACCCGGCCACGAGCAGGATCGATTGAAAAATCTTTTTGGTCATGTCGTTGTCTCCATGCGGTAACCAACATTGCGCACCGTTTCGATCCGCCGCCCGTAGGGGCCGAGCTTCTGCCGGATCGTCCGGATGTGCATGTCGACCGTGCGGGTCTCGCCGCAGTAGTCCATGCCCCAGATCTCCTGAAAGAGCTGGTCGCGCGTGAACGCCATGCCCGGATGGGACAGAAACAGGCGCAGAAGTTCAAATTCTTTATACGTAAGCGCGACGCGCGCGCCGTCGACCGTGACCGTATGTGCATTCAGATCCACGACGAGCCCGCCGCTGCGCAGCAGATGCGCAGCCTTTTCCGGCTGGCAGCGGCGCAGTACCGCCTTGACGCAGGACACGAGCTCCATCACGCCGAATGGCTTGACGAGGTAGTAGTCCGCGCCGAGGTCGAGACCGCGGATCTTGTCATACTCCGCGCCCTTGGCCGTGGCCATGACGACCGGGATGGTGCGCAGCTCCGCAGACGCCTTCATGCGCTGCAGCAGCTCGATGCCGTCCACACCGGGCAGCATCACGTCGAGCACGACCAGATCGGGCTTCTCCGTCTGGAGCGCCGCCCAGAACGAGACGCCGTCGGCAAAGCCGCGGGCGTCAAACCCCGTGGATGAGAGCGTATAGACCTCAATGTCGCGGATGCTGGCGTCGTCCTCCACGCACCAGATCATGGATTACCCCTCCTTGTGCACCCCGGTGACCGAGAAGATCACCCACTCGGCGATGTTCGTCGCGTGGTCGCCGATGCGCTCGAAGTATTTGGCGATCATGAGCAGGTCGAGCGCGTACTCCCCGTCGTCGGGGTGGGCGGCGATCTTGTCGATCAGCCGGCGCTTGACCTCGTCGAAGGCGTTGTCTACAACATCGTCCTCGGCAATGACCGTCTCTGCCAGCATTGTATCACGCTTGACGTAGGCGTCAACACTTTCTGTGACCATATGGATGGTCGAGAGGGCCATTTCACGCAGCAGATCGTCATTTTCCGCTGAACGGCCGGCGAGAAACTGGATGATCTCCGCAATGTCCTCGGCCTGGTCGCCGATGCGCTCCATGTCCGTGATCATCTTCAGCGCGGCCGAGATCTGGCGCAGGTCGCGCGCGACGGGCTGCTGCTGGAGCAGGAGCTTGAGGCACAGTGACTCAATGTTGCGCTCCTTCTGGTCGATCTCGGCGTCGAGCGGGGCGACCCGCTGCGCCAGCTCCGGATCTGCCTCCGTGAGCGCCTTGGACGCGAGCGCGATGACCTCCTCGCACAGTGCGCCCATCTCGATCATCTCCTTGTTCAGGAGCGCGAGCTGTTCATCAAACCGGCTTCTCATTAACCAAACCTCCCTGTGATGTAATCCTCCGTGCGCTGATCCTGCGGCTGCGAGAACAGCTGCTGCGTGTCGTCGCACTCGACGAGCTCGCCGAGCAGGAAAAACGCCGTGCGGTCGGAGATACGCACCGCCTGCTGCATGTTGTGCGTGACGATGACGATCGTGTACTGCTCCTTGAGCTGCATGGCCAGCTCCTCGATCTTCGACGTGGAGATGGGGTCGAGCGCGCTCGTAGGCTCGTCCATGAGCAGCACCTCCGGCTCGACCGCGAGCGCGCGGGCGATGCACAGACGCTGCTGCTGGCCGCCGGAGAGGCCGAGCGCGTTTTTCTTCAGGCGGTCTTTCACCTCGTCCCAGATGGCCGCGCCGCGCAGGGACTTTTCGACGATCTCGTCGAGCTTCGCGCGGTTTTTGACGCCGTGCGTGCGCGGGCCGTAGGCGATGTTGTCGTAGATGCTCATCGGAAACGGGTTCGGTTTCTGAAAGACCATGCCGATCTCGCGCCGCAGCTCGTTGACGTCCGTGCCGGGGGCAAAAATGTCCTGCTCGCGGTAGCGCACATCACCCGTGATCTTCACGCCCGGGATGAGGTCATTCATGCGGTTGAGCGTTTTGAGAAACGTGGATTTGCCGCAGCCGGACGGCCCGATGAGCGCCGTGATGCTCTTTTCGGGAATGTTCAAACTGATATCGTGCAGCGCCTGATGATCTCCGTACCAGAGGTTCAGGCCCCGGACTGTCATAATGTCACTCATAGACTTCTTTTCCTCCTGAAGGATCGCTCAACGAGCGTGGCCGCACCGTTGATGAGCAGTGTAAGGATCATCAAAATGGCGGCAATGGCAAAGGCCACATCAAACCGGCCCTGCTCCTTGGCGTAGACGTAAAGCGCGACGGTGAGCGTGGCGCCCGCGCTGCTCAGCCCCTCAAAGAAGCCGTTGAGCGCGTGGGCAAAGCCCGCCGTGAACAGCAGCGCGGCCGACTCGCCGAGAATGCGGCCGACGGACAGGATGCAGCCGGTGATAACGCCGTCCACGCAGCCGGGCAGAACCACGGTGCGGATGACGCGCCACTTGCCCGCGCCGAGGCCGAACGCGCCCTCGCGGTAGTTCTGCGGCACGGTTTTCAGGCTCTCCTGCGTGGTGCGCATGATGGTCGGCAGGTTCATGATGACGAGCGTGAGCGCGCCGGCCAGCAGCGATGTCTGCATGTTCAAAAACTGGCAGAAAAACAGCATGCCCACAAGGCCGTAGATGATCGACGGGATGCCGGAGAGCGTCTCGGCCGCGTACTCAATGGCGCCGATGAGTCGGCGGTTCGTGGCATACTCGGTCAGGTAGATGGCCGCGCCCACGCCGAGCGGCAGGACGATCAGCAGCGTCGCAATGACGATATAGAGCGTGTTGAGAATGTCCGGCAGGATGCCGATGCGGTCGGCCAGGTAGCTCGGCGCGGTGGACAGCAGCGTCCACGTCACGTTCGGCAGGCCCTTGATGAGCACGTAGGCGATCAGAAACAGCACGAGTACCGCCGTGATGACGGCCGCCGCGCCCATGAGGATGCGCATGGTGAGGATGTAGGCTCTGCGGCCGCCGGAAATGGCTTTCTTTTTCATTTGTCCCCCTCCTGATTGCGCTTGAGAAAGAAGTTGAGCGTGGCGTTGATGAGCATGATGAACAAAAACAGCACCAGCGCGATGGAAAACAGCGCCTGCCGCTGCAGGCCGCTGGAGTAGGACATTTCGCTGGCAACGGCGGTGGTCAGAAAGCGCACGCTCTGAAACAGGCTCGGCATGTTCGGCACGTTGCCCGACACCATCATGACGGCCATGGCCTCGCCGATGGCGCGGCCGACGCCGAGCACGACGGCGGCGGCAATGCCGCTCTTCGCCGCTGGGACGGAGACTTTGAAATACGTCTCGATCGGCGTCGCGCCGAGCGCGAGCGACGCGTCCTCATACTCGGGCGGCACGGCCTCGAGCGCCGTGACGGACACCTTGATGATCGACGGCAGGATCATGATCGCCAGCACAATGATGGCGGCGAGCAGGCTCGCGCCGTCGGCCAGATGGAACACCTTGCGGATGCCCGGCACGAGCACGAGCATACCCACAAGGCCGTAGACGACCGACGGGATGCCGGCGAGCAGGCTCACGGCCGATTCCAGCACGGTCTTGAGCCGCGGCGGGGCGACCTTCGCCAGATACACGGCCGTCAGGAAGCCCAGCGGCACGCCGAGCACGATGGCCCCGGCCGTGCCGTATACACTTGTGAGAATGAACGGCAGAATACCGTACGACGGCTCTGCCGCCGTGGATGCCCACGTCTTGCCGAACAGGAACGGGACGAGCCCGATCTTCCGGATGGCGGGGATGCCGGAGACGATCAGGTACACGCTGATAAGCAGCACGCACCCGACGGTGATAAGGCCAAGGAGCAGAAACACGCCATGCACGACCGTCTCCAGAACTTGAGATCTCTTTTTCATATCAGCACCTCTGTATATGCGAAAGGCGACTGGATGCCAGCCGCCTGTACGCTTGAATGTGGCTCAGGCCACCGGGACTGCGCCCGCCGCGGAGATGATGGACGCGGCATCCGCAGAGATCGCAAAGTCGAAGAACTTCTGCGCGGTCTCGCTCAGGGCAACGCCTTCCTTCGTCACGAGGACGAACGGACGCTGCACGAGGTAGGTGCCGTCCTTGACGGTCGCTTCCGTCGGGGCAACACCGTTGACGGTCAGGGCCTTGACGCTGTCCTTGATGGCAGCCAGGGAGGCATAGCCGATGGCGTTCGGGTTCTGGGACACGGTGGCGATGACGTCGCCCGTGGAGGTCAGCTCCTGACGGTACTGGCAAGCGTCCTTCGTGTCGGTGATGGACTCGAAGCCGTCGCGCGTGCCGCTGCCGGCCTCACGGCCGATGAGGACGATCTCGGCGTCGCTGCCGCCGACATCCTTCCAGTTGGTGATCTCACCGGTGTAGATCTTGGCGATCTGTTCCAGGGTCAGGTCCTGAACGGGGTTCTGGGGGTTGACGATGATGGCAATGCCGTCGAGGGCGAGGGTGGTCTCCTTCAGACCGGAAGCCTTCTCGTCGTCCTTGAGCGCGCGGCTCGACAGGCCGATGTCGCAGCGGCCTTCGGAGACGGCCTGAATGCCGGAGCCGGAGCCGGTCGGGTTATAGGTGAAGGTCGTGCCCGAGTTTGCTTCCATGAAGGATTCGCCGAGCGCGCCGATGACTTTTTCCATCGAGGTGGAACCGTCGGTCGCGACCGTGCCGCCGGCAGCAGCCGTGTTGTTGTCGTCCGCCTTCTGGCCGCAACCCGCAAACAGCGAGAGCGCCATGACGACGGCACACAGAATGGTAATGATCTTTTTCAAGATGAAGTGCTCCTTTCGAACTTCGATTTTGACTTGGTTTTTTTGTTCCCTACACTTCACAGGATAAGCAGGGAATGTAAAAACGAAAAGAGCGCTTATGTAAAATGCGTGTAAAATTGTAAAATGCCGCTGCATTGCGTAAATTTCTTCACATTTATATGCAATTTTATTTGCTTGTGTCGAAAAACGGGCAGATTCCATTTACTCGTCATCGAAAAATTGTGAAAAAAACTGTGCAACTTTTCATCCCCCCAGGGTGCTTACGCAGTGGAAAGCCGTCAGGTATACTGGTGGCAGCGCTCCGGAAACGGGGCAAACAACAAAAAATAAGGATGGAACGCATGAAAAAACGCAACATCATCTGCCTGCTACTGGCAGTCCTGATGCTGCTGGCCTGCACGGCCTGCGGCGGAAAAACAAGCACCGGTGACACCGCTGGCACCCGCACGATCACGGACAGCAAAAACCGCACCGTAACCATACCCGACAAGGTGGAGCGCATCGTGTGCGTCGGCGTCGGCGCGCTGCGCTACAGCTGCTATGTCGGCGCGGCTGACCGCGTAGTCGGCGTGGAGGACTACGAGACCAAGGCTGGCATGAGCCGCCTGTATAACTACGTGAACTTCGATAAATTCAAGGACCTGCCCGTCACCGGCACGAACGGCGAACCGTACGTCGAGCAGATCATCGACGTCGCGCCGCAGGTCATCGTCATGAGCGCCTATGCCTCATGCGACGCAGATGAGCTGTCCGACAAGACCGGCATCCCGGTCGTCGTCGTGCCCGGCAGCGACACCACGCTCGACGATGCGGCCTATGAGACCATCCGTCTGCTCGGCGAGCTCTACGGGCTGGAAACGCGCGCGCAGGAGCTGACCAAGTACCTCAAGGGCATCCAGACCGACCTCGACACGCGCACGGCCAAGATTGCAGACGATCAGAAGCCGTCCGTCTATGTCGGCGGCGTGTCCTTCAAGGGGCAGCACGGCTTTGAGGGCACGGAGGCAGGCTACGGCCCGTTTGCGCTCATCCACGCCAAAAACCTCGCCGACACGACCGGGCAGACCGGCGCGTTCAACATCGACACCGAGCAGGTGCTCGCCTGGGACCCGGACGTGATCTTCCTGGACTTCAATGGTATGCCCCTGATCAACGAAGATTATCAGGCCAATCCGGCTTTTTATAACAGCCTCACCGCCGTGCGCAGCGGCAAGGTCTATTCGCAGATCTCGTTCCGCTCCTCGGCCTCCAATCTGGAGACGGCGCTGGCCGATGCCTATTACGCCGCCTGCGTGCTGTATCCGGAGCAGTTTGCCGATATTGACCCCGAGGCCAAGGCCGGCGAGATCTTCACGGAGCTGCTCGGCTCCAACCCCTATCCCGATCTGAAGGAGGCCGGGTATGCATTCCGTGCCATCACACTCGGCGAGTAAGCCGCACGATTCCGACTACAGCCGCAACCGCGCCAGAAGCATCCGCTTTCTGGTCCTGCTGACGGCCATTCTGGCGCTCGCGTTCTTTTTGTCGCTGCGCGCCGGGTCTTACAACACGCCGGCCGCCGAGCTCATCCGGGGCATCTTCGGCCGGGCGTCGGACGCGAAGATCAACCTCGTCATCCGCAATAACCGCCTGCCGCGCATCTGCACTGCCATGGTCGCCGGTGCGGGGCTGGGGCTGGCCGGATGCATTCTGCAGGCTGTGCTGCGCAATCCGCTGGCCTCGGCCTCCACGCTCGGCGTATCGCAGGGCGCAACATTCGGCGCAGCCGTCGCCATCATCGGCCTCGGTCTGAGCCAGGCCGGTAGCTGGGCCATCCCGCTGTGCTCATTTCTCGGCTCGCTGCTCGTCGCGGCCGTCATCCTGGGGCTGAGCCAATTCAAGCAGATCTCCTCGGAGGGCATCGTGCTCGCAGGCGTCGCCATCAGCTCCATGCTGACCGGCGCGACCACGCTGCTGCAATACTTTGCCGACGAGGTCGCGCTCTCGTCGCTCGTGTTCTGGACGTTTGGCGACCTCGGCAGCACAGACTGGCAGTCCCTGCGCAGCATGGCGCTGGCCGTGCTGCTGCTGATCGGCTACTGTTATCTGCACCGCTGGGACTATAATGCCCTGCTCTCCGGCGAGGAGACGGCGCTGAGTCTCGGCATCCACGTCCGGCGGCTGACGCTGACGAATGTCGTGCTCACGTGCCTTGTCTGCTCGGTGATCGTGTCGCACGTCGGCCTCATCAACTTCATCGGTCTCGTTGCGCCGCACATCGTGCGCATGGTCGTCGGCAACAACTATATCTATCTCATCCCCGGCTCCGTGCTCGCCGGCGCGGCGCTGCTGCTGCTGAGCGATCTGGCCGCACGCGTGGTCATCATGCCGGTCATTCTGCCGATCGGCGCGCTGACGGCTTTCCTCGGCGGCCCGCTGTTTTTGTATCTGCTGTTCAAGGGGAGGGGCCGGACATGATCTGTGTGGACCATCTCTGCTATCACTACAAGGGCGGTCGGCAAATTCTCCGCGATGTGAGCTTCGAGCTGGAGGACGGGCACTTTCTGGCCGTGCTCGGCAACAACGGCGTCGGTAAGAGCACACTGCTTAAGTGTATGAACCGCATCCTCACGGCCGACAGCGGGCACTGCCGCATCGACGGGGAGGACCTGCTCACGCTCTCCCACCGGGAGATCGCCAAGCGTGTAGCCTTCGTGGCACAGCACGTACCCGACACGCAGATGACCGTGCACGACATGGTCATGCTCGGACGGCGGCCCTACATGACCTGGGGCGTGACGGAGCACGACCACCGCGTCGTGCACGAGGCCATGCGCTATCTGAATCTGGAGGATATGCGCGGCCGGTTCCTCAACCGGCTCTCTGGCGGCGAGCGGCAGAAGGTCATGCTCGCCCGCGCACTGGCGCAGGAACCGACGCTCCTGCTGCTCGACGAACCGACCAGCAATCTCGACATCCGCAATCAATATCAGGTGCTGCAGATCACGCGCGACCTGTGCCGCGAGCAGAACCTCACGGCGATGATCGTCATCCACGACCTGAACCTCGCGCTGCGGTTTTGCGACCGCTTTCTGCTGCTGCGCGCAGGTGAGGTGTACCGCTACGGCGGCGCGGAGATCTTCGACGCCGACGCCCTGCGGGACGTCTACGGCGTGACGGGCAGCATCGTGGACGTGCAGGGGCACAAGCTCGTGCTCATTGACGACGAAGAAAAGGAGACAAAATCATGACCAACTGGGAGACCTGCGTACAATTTCACGGCCACGCCTGCGGCGGGCTGACGATCGGTTACAAGGCTGCGTGCTACGCCGCCGAGCTGCTGGAGCTGAGCTTTTCCGGTGACGAGCAGGTCGTGTGCATCGCGGAAAACGATGCCTGCGGCGTGGACGCCATTCAGGCGCTGCTCGGCTGCAGCATCGGCAAGGGCAACCTGCTGTTTCACATGCGCGGCAAGCAAGCGTTCTCGTTTTATAACCGCATCACGGGCAAGTCCGTGCGTCTGGTGCTCCGGCCGCGGCCGGAGGGGATGACGCGCGAGGAATCCTTCGCCTACTATCAGGCGCAGGAGCCGGCCGACCTGTTCGACGTTAAGCCGGCGACCATCCCGCTGCCGGAGCCGGCCAGGCTGTTTGATTCCTACCCGTGCGCGTGCTGCGGTGAGGTGACGGGCGCCAACTGGATCCGCCTGGTCGGCGGGCAGAAGCTGTGCCTCGACTGCGCCGGGAGCTACGACCGGTTCGACGTATAAGCACAAAAAAAATCCCCGGCTTTCGAAACGGAAGCCGGGGATCTGCATTTTCAGGTATCGCGGCCGCGCAGCAGCGCGAGCTGGTAAAACGCGACGGCGCTCGCCGCGGCCACATTGAGCGAATCAACCCCGTGCGTCATGGGGATGCGCACCGTGTAATCGCACGCGGCGATCGTGTTGGATGCCAGCCCGTCGCCCTCCGTGCCAAGCACGATGGCAAGGCGCGGCACGGCGCGCAGGCGTTTATCGTCAATGCGCAGCGAATCGTCCCGCAGCGCCATGGCCGCCGTCTGAAAGCCGAGCGCGTGCAGCGTCTCCTGCCAGTCGGCATCCGCAGGCAGATACGTCCACGGCACCTGAAAGACCGTGCCCATGCTCACGCGCACGGCGCGGCGGTAGAGCGGGTCGCTGCCCGCCGACGTGAGCAGCACGGCGTCCACGCCGAGCGCCGCCGCCGAGCGGAAGATGGCGCCGATGTTCGTCGGGTTCATCACGTTTTCCAGCACGGCCACGCGCGCAGCGTTCGCACACAGGGCGGCGACCTCCGGCAGCGCCGGGCGGCGCATGGCGCAGAGCATGCCGCGCGTGAGGTGAAAGCCCGTCAGCTGCGTGAGCACGTCGAGCTCGGCCGCATAGACCGGAATGTCCTCGGGGCAGCGCGCCAGAATGTCACGCGCCTTGCCGTCGATATGGCGGCGCTCCATCAAAAACGACACCGGCACGCATCCCGCGTCAAGCGCGCGGCCGATCACGAGCGGGCTCTCGGCGATGAAGAGGGCGTTTGCCGGGTCGGCACGGTTGACGAGCTGGTTTTCCGTCAGGCGGGCGTACACGTCCAGCTCCGGCGCGGAAAAATCCGTGATGTCAAAAATCTTGGCCATAGCTGCATCTCTCTTTTCCATAGGGTCAGCCCGATTATAACCGATTTTGCGCGCGGACGCCACCGCTTTTTTTCCCGCCGGCGTATGCCCCGCCGCACCGGTGGGCATACTGGCTCTGAGGTGATATTTATGCAGTTGACCCCAAAAGAGGCCAGTTTACTCAAAGATCTCAAAGGGCAGGAGCAGCTGTGCGTGGACAAGTACAACCGCTACGCTGCCAGCGCCAACGACCCGCAGCTGAAAAACCTGTTCGAGCAGATCGCGCAGGTCGAGCAGCAGCATCTCGACGCGATCACGCAGATGGAGGGCGGCACCGTCGCCGCCCCGGCGGACTCCGCGACCGTGCCGACGACGTTCACGGCGACCTACAACAGCACCGAGACCCCGCAGAAGCAAAACGACTGCTACCTGTGCACGGACGTGCTGGCGATGGAAAAGCACGCCTCGCACCTGTACGACACGTGCGTGTTCGAGTTCGGCGATGCCAATGCGCGCAGCGTGCTCAACGACATTCAAAAGCAGGAGCAGCACCATGGCAAGGTCATCTATGACTATATGAACACCAACGCCATGTACGCCTGACCCCATCCACGCAAAAGCGGCGCCCCCGAAGCCCCGGGGACGCCGCTTTCTGTTTGCGGGATTTACTTGGTCAGGCCGTAGCTCTCGGCCAGCTTCCGGAACGCCGGGAGCGAGCGCTCGAGCTGGCTGCGCGCCACGCAGTAGGCCAGACGCGCATAACCGGGGCAGCCGAAATCATCGCCCGGCACGAGCAGGATGTCATAGTCCATCGCGCGGCGGCAAAACGCCCTGGCGTCCGGCTCCGGCGACTTAAGGAAGAGATAAAACGCGCCGTCCGGCCGCGCGCACGCATAGCCCATGTCCGTGAGCGCGCCGTAGATCAGCTCGCGGTTGGCGGCATACGCCGAAATGTCCGCCGTCTGGCCAAGGCACTCCGCCACGGCGAGCTGGAACAGCGACGACACGCAGATATACCCCAGCGCACGCCCCGCGCCGAGCACGGCCGCATGCACGGCGGCGTAATCGTCCATGGCCGGGTGCAGGGCGAGAAAGCCCACGCGCTCGCCGGGCAGGGACAGCGTCTTACTGTAGGAATAGCAGTAGATCGCGTTCGGATAGATCGCGGGCAGGAACGGCACCTCCACCCCGCCGTAGACCAGCTCGCGGTACGGCTCGTCGGCGATGATGTAGATCGGGTGGCCGTACTGGGCCTGCTTTTCGCGCAGGAACGTGCTGAGCGCCTCCAGCTCCGGACGCGAGACGACGACGCCGGAGGGGTTATTCGGGGAGTTTAAGATGAGCAGCGCGGTCTTTTCCGTCACGGCGGCCGCAAGCGCCTCGAGATCGAGCGCGAACGTGTCCGCCCGACACGGCACGACGCGCACGCTGCCGCCCGCCGCCTCGGCATAGACGGCGTACTCCGGGAAGTACGGCGCGAACACGATGGTCTCATCCCCCGGGCCCATGAGCGCGCGCGTGAGGATCGCCAGCGCGCTCGACGCGCCGTCGGTCATGTAAATGTCCTGCGCGCGGTACGCCTCGCCGAAGGTGTCCGTCAGATAGGCCGCGACCTTTTCGCGCACGGACGCCATGCCCGGCGCGGGCGCGTAGGCATGCAGCTGCGTGGGCGGCACGGTGCGCAGCAGCCGCTCGACGGCCGCGTGCACGCAGTCCGGCGGGTCGATGCTCGGGTTGCCGATGGCGAAGTTATAGACGTTTTCGGGGCCGATCTCGGCCGCACGGCGCTCACCGTAGGCCGCGATCTCGCGGATGGAGCAGCCGCTCTCGCCCCAGTCAATCATTTGTTTCGAGATCATGCGTTTGCCTCCTCCAGATACTGTTTCAGGTACAAGATCGCCTGCCGGTAGCCCTCAAAACCGAGGCCCATGTACGTTTTCACGCACGCCATGCCGGCGTAGGAGATCTGGCGGAAAGGCTCCCGGGCTCTGACGTCCGACAGGTGCACCTCCACCGCCGGGAGGGCCACAGCCTTGAGCGCATCGAGAATGGCGACGCTCGTGTGCGTATAGGCAGCGGGGTTGATGACGATGCCGTCCACGGTGCCATAGGCCGCCTGAATGGCGTCGACGATCGCGCCCTCGTGGTTGGACTGGAACAGCGCGACCTCCACGCCCGCCTCGGCGGCGGCCGCGCGGATGAAATCCTGCAGCGCGGCAAAGCTTTGGCTGCCGTAGATGGCCGGCTCACGCAGGCCAAGCAGGTTCAGGTTCGGCCCGTTGATGACGAGAAGCTTCATGCCAGCACCTCCAGAATTTTCTGCACCGTTTCCTCCGGCGTGCCGTTGTTGTCAATGACCGTGTCGGCGAAGCGGGCGTACAGCGGCGCGCGCTGCGCGTAGAGCGCGGCGAGGTCGCTGCGCTGGGAGATGGGGCGGCCGTCCTTCGGCAGGCGCGCGAGGTCGCGCTGAAGCCAGAAGATCGTGCCGTTCTGGTGCAGGAGCGGGTAGTTTTCCTCCCGGCAGACACAGCCGCCGCCGGTCGCGAGCACCGCGCCCGAGCGCTTGCCGAGCGCGGCGAGCGCGGCCGTCTCCCGTGCGCGGAAGGCGTCCTCTCCCCCGGCGGCAAAAATGTCCAGGATGGACATGCCCGCCGTCTCGACGACCTGCGCGTCGCTGTCGAGCACCGGGCGGTGCAGCCGCTCGGCGAGCAGCGCCGCGATGGTGCTCTTGCCGCTGCCGGGCATGCCGATGAGGACGATGTTCTCCATCTCCTGCCGCAGCAGGCGGTGGATGCGGAGGATCTCCGCATCGTCGATGACCGTATCGGTGAACACCTCGCAGCTGCGCTTGGCCTGCGCCACGAGCATGTACAGCCCACCCGCGCACGGGATGCCGAGGCTTTCCGCCTGCAGCAGCAGCGCCGTGCGCGCGGGGTTATAGACAATATCGAGCACGCCCGCGCACTGCGGGAACTGCCGCAGGTCGACGGCGGCTTTGCCCGTGTTCGGATACATGCCGACCGGCGTGGTGTTGACGATCACGTGCGCGTCGGCGTGGCGGTCGAGGTTATCATAGTTATCCGGACCGTGGCGGGAGATGACCGTCACATGCGCGCCGAGCTGCTCAAGCACAGCCTGAATGGTCGCGGACGCGCCGCCGTTGCCGAGCACGAGCGCCTTTTGCCCCGCGACGTCGATGCCGCTGTGACGCACGAGGTATTCAAAACCGAAGGCGTCGGCGTTGTCGCCGTAGAGCGTGCCGTCCGCCCGGCGGACGAGCACGTTCACGCTGCCGAGCCTGCGCGCGATCGGCGAGAGTTCCGCGCAGTACGGGATGACCGCCTTCTTATACGGAATGGTCACGTTGAGCGCGTCAAAATCGCCGACGGTCAAAAACGTCGGCAGGTCCTCCGGCGCGACCTCATAGAGCCCGTAGGCATAGTCGGCGAGCTGCGCGTGGATGGCCGGCGAATAGCTGTGGCCGAGCTTTTCGCCCAGAAGTCCGCACCGCATCATCACACCACCTCACGATAGCTGCCGAGGTAGGAGAACTCCTCACACAGGCCCGGCAGCTCGCCCATGAGCTGCTGAAACTGCGGCGAATAGACCGACGTCTCGAGGTCGAAATAGAACATGAACTCAAAGTCGCGCTCCGGCAGCGGGCGGCTCTCGAGCTTGTTGAGGTTGATGCCGAGCGCGTAAAAGCGCGAGAGCACCTTGTACAGGGAGCCCGGCTTGTGCGGCAGCACCATCATGAGGCTCGTGCGGTCGGCGCCGGGATAGATCTCGAGATCCTTGGCGATGCAGATGAAACGCGTGTAGTTGTTGCCCTGATCCTGCACGGAGGAGGCCAGGCTCTCGAGCCCGTAGAGCCCGACGCATGCGCGCGACGAGAGCGCCGCGATGTCCGTGCGGTCCGACTCGGCCACGCGCTTGGCGGCCATGGCGGTGTTCTCGCAGCGCACGACCGTCACGCCCGGCAGGCTCTGCAGGAAGCGGCCGCACTGGCTGATAGCCTGCTCGTGCGAATAAATTTCCTTGATGTCCGAGAGCTTCGTGCCGGGCTTGGCCAGCAGGCAGTGGTCGATCTTCAGGCGCACGCTGCGCACGATGCGGAAGTTGTGCTGCATCATCAGATCGTACACGGCGTTGACGGAGCCGGCCGTGCTGTTTTCCAGCGGGATGACACCGTAGCGGCACAGGCCCTTTTCGATGGCGGCGAATACCGCCTCGAACGTGGCGCAGTAAAACACGTTCGGCATCGTGAACAGGCGGTCGCACGCGAGCTGGGAATACGCGCCCTCCACGCCCTGACACGCGACGGCCGGATGCTCCGGGAATAGCTGCGGTGTCTGTGCGATGGCCTGCTCGATCTCGGCGGTCAGCGGGCTCGTGACGCCGAGCAGCCGGTTCTGGCAGCTGCGGCTGAGCTCAAAGATGAGCGAGTAGAGCGACACGGTGTATTCGCGCAGGTCCTCCGGCGCGGCGTCCGCGATCTGCTGCAGCTTTGCGCGCTCGCGCCCGGCGTCGAGTGCCGGGAGGTTGTGCGCCTTCTTGTAGCCCGCGATCTGCGCCGCGACCTCCATGCGCTGGTAAAACAGGGCGAGCAGCTGGCTGTCGATGCCGTCGATCTGCTGGCGATAGTCACTAAGTTCCATGGTCAAGCTCCTTATTCAAGTTCTGTTTTCTCCGCCGCGGGAACGGTTTTCAGCGCGGAAAGGTCCGTCCAGAAGCGGGGATAGGATTTGTCGGTACAGGCGCAGTCATGCACCGTGACGGGCGCGGTACAGCCGCAGGCGGCGGTGGCCGCCGCCATGGCGATGCGGTGGTCGTGCTGCGGGTCGACCGTGCCGCCGGTGAGCATCTTTCGACCGGTGATGGTCAGGCCGCTGTCGTGCTCTTTCACCTGCCCGCCGAGCGCGCGCAGCATGGCGGTCGTGCTCTCGAGCCGGTCGGACTCCTTGAGCCGCAGGCGGGCGGCGTTGACGATCTGCGTTTCGCCGTCCGCGAGCGCGGCGACGACACTCAGCACCGGGATCAGGTCCGGGATGGGCGCGGCGTCGATCGGGATGCCGCGCAGCGCGCCGCGCCGGACGGTGACGGCGTCCTGTGTCTCGCGCACGTCCGCGCCGAAGCGGCGCAGCACATCCAGCACCGCGCGGTCACCCTGCGACGAGGCCGCCGACAGGCCCGTGACCGTGACGCCGGCGGGCGAGAGCGCGCCCATGCACAGGAAAAACGCGGCGTTCGACCAGTCGCCCTCCACATGGCACTGCGCCGGGAGGTGCGCCGTCTGGCCGCCGGGGATGGTGTACGTCCGGCCGCTCTTTTGCAGGCGGATGCCGGACAGGCGCAGCGCGTCCTCCGTCATGGCGATGTAGCCCGCGGACTCGAGCTTACCCGTCACGGCGAGCGTGCTCTCCCTCGGCAGACGCGGCAGCGCCATGAGCAGGCCGGAGATGTACTGCGAGGACACGTCGCCCGGCAGTTCGTAAGCACCGGGCCGCAGTTGCCCGGCAACGTGCAGCAGCGCACCGTCGCGCCGGATGGTCATACCGTGCGCCGTGAGCACCGCATCGAGCGGTGACAGCGGCCGCTCCGGCAGGCGGCCCTCCATGCGGAAGGTCACGTCCGCGCCGAGCGTGCCCACGACCGGCAGCAGAAAGCGCAGCGTCGAGCCGCTCTCGCCGCAGAAAAGGTCAGCGTGCGTGGGCATTTCCCCGGCAATGGGGACGATGCGGAACGTGCCCGCGCCGTCGTCCGTGATGTCCGCGCCGAGGGCGCGCAGGCAGCGCGCCGTGGCAGCGATGTCGGCCGAGACGCCGTCGCACTGCAGCGCCACGGGCTGCGCGCCGAGCGCGGCGCAGATGAGCAGGCGGTGCGCCTGCGATTTCGAGGCCGGGATGCGCACGCTGCCCGTGCGCGGCCCGGGTAAAATGGTCTGATTCATGCGATGCCTCCGTCCGCGAGCCAGGCGCGGATGTCCGCCGCCGGGATCGTCTCGATGCGGCAGTAGCCGATGCGCTCCGGCACGATGAGGTGCAGCTTGCCGTCGGCGATCTTCTTATCCGAGCGCGCCGCGTCCGTGAGCGCGTCACAGGTGAAGTCCGTCTCCGTCGGCAGGCCGTACTGCCGCAGGAGCGCGAGGATCTGCGCGCAGGTGTCCTCCGTGCAGATGCCGCGTTTGGCGGCCGCGCGCGCGATGATGGCCATGCCGATGGCCACGCCGCAGCCGTGCGGTACGGCGTAGTCGCTGCATTTTTCGACCGCGTGGCCGAACGAATGGCCGAGGTTCAGCAGCTGGCGGCTGCCGCGGTCGAACTCATCGGCCGCGACGAGGTCGCGCTTCATAGCGACGCACGTCGCGATGACGTGCTCCACCTGCGCGCTGACCGGGGCCGTGCGCAGCTCGGAAAAGAACGGTTCGCTGCGCAGCACGGCATATTTGATGACCTCGGCGCAGCCGTTGCGGTATTCCTCCGGTGGGAGGGTGCGCAGCGTGTCCGGGTCACAGAGCACAAGGCTCGGCTGATAAAAGCAGCCGACCTGATTTTTGCCGCTCGCGAGGTTCACGGCCGTCTTGCCACCGACGGAGGAATCCACGGCGGCCAGCAGCGTCGTCGGCACCTGCACGAACGGGATGCCGCGCTGATACGTCGCGGCGGCAAAGCCCGCAAGGTCGCCGATCACGCCGCCGCCGAGCGCGACGATCAGGTCGCTGCGGCTCAGGCGATGCGCGGCCAGAAAGTCCAGCAGCGCCGCATAGGTGGCGAGCGTCTTGCAGTGCTCGCCGCCGGGATAGGTAAACGTCACGGTGCGAAAGCCCGCGCGCGTGAGCGACGCCGCCATCCGCTCGGCGTACAG
>QWCY01002004.1_pt1 | contig 28209 bp, 40 predicted proteins | sample 1972631 | NCBI WGS metagenome assembly QWCY01 (sample SAMN09866696, study PRJNA288562) | Human gut metagenome isolate pre1_stool, whole genome shotgun sequencing... | isolation source: gut | host: Homo sapiens | place: USA: California
CGTAAAATTTTGGTTTGAAAGGTGGTAAACAGGAATGAGTGAATACATAAACCGCGAAAGCATAAGAAAGGTGTTAATGGACGTATGCTCCGACGAAAATTGCCCAATGTTTATAGCCGCAACGGTGGACCAGATGATTGACTACGAACCCGCCGCCGATGTCGCGCCGGTGGTGCATGGCGAATGGCATTACAACGAAAACGGGAGGGATTTTGGACTAGGTGCATGGGCGTGTAGCTGCTGCGGCACTTGCAATCACAACATTCCTGGGAACCCGAATATGAATCCGTACATATGGTCTGGTTCTTAATTCTGCCCGGAATGCGGCGCTAAGATGGACGGAGGTGATACATAGATGGACAGCGTGATGTTTTCAAGCAAATCCGATGAATGGGAAACCCCTCAAGCACTTTTCGACCAGTTAAACAGCGAATTCCATTTTACTCTTGACGCAGCAGCTTTGCCGATTAATGCTAAGTGTCCGCTGTTTTTCGCGCCGGCGGACGACGGGCTAAGCAAAGAGTGGAACGGTACAGTTTGGTGCAATCCTCCTTACGGGAAAACCGTAGGAAGATGGGTAGAAAAAGCATACAAAAGTTCTCTTGATGGAACCACGGTAGTTATGTTGCTGCCTGCTCGCACGGACACAAGATGGTTTCATGATTTCGTCTACGGAAAAGCAACGATCAGATTCTTGCGCGGACGGGTAAAATTTGGTGGTTCAAAGAATTCTGCGCCTTTTCCGTCGATGGTTGTTATTTTCGGAGGTGATACTAATGCCTGAAATCGAATTAAAGTCCTGCCCGTTCTGCGGGGGCAAGGCATATTACAGAACACCTACACACTTAAAAGGGACCGCTTTCGATGTAATGACGGTCGAATGCAAACAATGCGGCGCCTCGCCATACGCGGTAGAAGTTTATGAAAATGATACCGAAGAAAATAAACGTAAGACAATTGCTGAGTTTTGGAACAGGAGGGCGGATGCCAAATGATGAAACGAGCCAAGGGCATTATACGCGCAAAATTCGAATACTGCTCAAACGTGTACAACAGACAGATAACTGAAAAAACACGGAAATGTGCGGGCGTGAAACGAAGAAAAGGAAAGGCGGACAACGTTGCACGGCAAACGAACAGGAGGGCTGATAATGGCTAAAGTAAAATGCAGGTCGTGCGATATCTGCGGCGAGATGAACGCCAAAGATGGATTTATGTTCAAAGCTAAACGCATGGAATCTCACAAAGTAAGAGATACGCTCGGGTATATAATAGGCGTAAAATACAGGTGGGCAAGAATCGACCTCTGCGAAAGCTGCTATAATGAGATAGTCAGGAGCTGCCACCGGATCCGTCGCGAACAGAAGGAGGGCTAATACAAATGAAAGTAACTCTTAAACGCTGTCGGTGCGGATTGGGAATTGCACCGATAGTTGACCAGAACAATGACGGAGAATGGGTGATACGCTGCTTCGACATCATCAGCTGCGGAAGAATAGTGTGGGGCAACACCGTAGAAGAAGCAGTTAGCGTGTGGAACGAGGGAGCCAAGACTGATGATGAAACCACACCCTAACCCCTGCCCCAAAGCCGACCGCTGCATACACGCTGCGGAGTGTATCTGCTACGACACATTCCGCGGCGAATACCTTTGTTTCGACAGCAGGACATATTCGAATTATGAAGCAAAGGGCGCGGCGGCAAAGCCAAAGCCAAAGAAGAAAAAGAGGAGGAAATGGACGCATGCCGATTGACAAAAAAACTTTCCTGAAAACCGTGACTATCCTCCACGATACGCGGGAACAGAAGAACGCCCACATCATCGAAGCGCTGGACAAGCTCGGCGTGAAGCACGAGGAACGCAAACTCGACTACGGCGACTATTCGTTCACCGCAGACGGACGCGACTTTTCGATGTCCTGCGTTGTGGAGCGCAAGGCGAACGTGGACGAGATATACAACAACGTGACCAGCGACCGGGGGCGCATAGAAAAGGAACTGTACAGCGCTGCGCAGCTTGCGAAGCAGCTTACTCTGTTCATCGAGGGCGTGGGAAGCTGGGAAGCGCTCAGAGCCTACCACGTCCCAGAATGGCAGATGAAAGCAAGCCCGCAGCGCGTGAAAACCGATATCGGCGCGATGGTGTACTCCACGCTAAAAGCATGGCAGACCGGAAGCCGCTATCACTTCGATGTGCAGTTCATTGAGGACAAGCGCCAGACCGCCGCCCGAATGCTGGAGGTGTTCTATTACTACTGGCGTTCGTACAAGGAAATGACGGCAGCGAGAAAGGAGTGATATCTTGGATATCGAAAAGGCAAGCCAGCTGCTCGGCGATGGTGTCAGCAGCGGAACTGCCGAAACAATGAGCGAGATTTACCCGGATATCAGCGAATACACCCGCGATGACTTCCTGGACAGCGAGAAGCCCTACGAATTTCTCTACATGTTCAAGGACGATAAATTCAAGCAGAAGCGCCTGCTCGCAGAAATGACCGACCAGGCAAAGAAGTGCAGGGTAACGAATTTTCCCACGCTGTACAAGGCGTTCGCAGAGAGCCGCAAGGACGTTGCAGACGACCTCGGGAACTACACCAACTTCCCGTTGCAGCCTGTGACGCTTCCCTGCGGTAAGTGGGTGTGCGACGCTTCCGGAGTGCGCACGCAGGGCGAAAAAGGCGGGCTTGTCTGGGCGTGTCCTCACCCGATAATGCCTGTCGCACGCTACACCAACATCGACACCGGCGAGGAGAAGATAAAGCTTGCGTATTTCAAGGGCAAATACTGGCGCGAACTTATCGTTGACCGCACGACTATCTCGGTCGCGAACAAGATAACCGAACTTTCCAAGCCCGGTATCGTCGTGACTTCCGAAACGGCGCGGAACCTTGTCAACTACCTCTACGATGTTGAGCAGCTTTCCGGCGACCTTCTCCCGGAAGTCGAGTGCGTAACGCGGCTTGGCTGGATAAAGCGCGGTGAAGAAACCGAATTCGCGCCCTACACAGACGGCTTGACCTTTGATGGTGAAGTTGAGTACAAGAAGCGCTATGAGAGCGTGAAACGGCGTGGCAAGCCAGGTGATTGGGATAAGTGGATTGAGTTTATCAACAAGAATATCCGCAGAAACAGCGTTGCAGCACGCATGGTTTTCGCTGCGTCACTGGCTTCGGTGCTTGTCAGACCGCTGGGCTGCAACTGCTTCTGGGTGCACCTCTGGGGCGAAACGGAGAGCGCAAAGACCGTGCTTGCGATGTGCGCGGCTTCCTGCTGGGGAAACCCGGAGCTTGGCGCGTATATCTCCACATTCAACTCAACATACGTTGGCATGGAGAAAACTGCGGCGTTCTACAACTCGCTGCCGTATATCGTGGACGAGCTCCAGATCGTGGACAGCCGCCGCGAAATGGACAACACCATCTACATGCTGACGGAGGGCTGCGGGCGCACGCGCGGCAACAAAATGGGCGGTATCGACAATACGTCCGAGTGGCGTAACTGCGTGATATCCACCGGAGAACGCCCGATAAATTCCAGCCGTTCCGGCGGCGGCTCAGTCAACCGCGTTATCGAGATAGAGTGCAAGGACAAGTTCTTCGGGGACGACAGCCGCCCGAAGTTTGACAGCCCACGCGACGTCGCAAATTTCGTGAAATCCGTCTACGGCTTCTTCGGGCAGATGTTTGTCAACGAAATCATGTCCGAGGGTGTTATGGAGCGCCTGGAGGAGAAATTCAAGGCGTTTTCGGACGAGCTTGTCAGACAGTACAACATCGCGCAGAAGCAGGCGCAGTCCGGCGCGCTGATACTCACTGCCGACTGGCTGATAACCGAGAATTATCTTGACGGACCCGCGCTGACTGCCGCTGACATTGCGCCCTATCTCAAATCCAAGGACGATGTAAGCGTGAACAAGCGCGCTTATGAGTATGTGTGCGAGTACATCACGCAGAATCAGAACAAGTTCGGGCTGACCGAGAAGAACATGGAAGTCTGGGGTGAGTTCTGCGATGATACCGTGTACATAATCAAGCTGAAATTCGAACAGATATGCAGCGAGGGCGGATTCAACCCCGCTTCCCTGCTGTCCTGGCTGGCTGACCGTCAGCTTATTCGCAGAACTGTCAAAGACCGCTTTACAGTGTTGAAGCGTATCGGAACCGTCCCAACCCGCTGCGTTCATTTGAAACTCATCAGCGAAAATGCCGATGAAGCTGATAACAGCGCCGTTGACGAGTATCCGGACTTCTGATTTCAAGATAATGCACAGGTGAGAATGTAACCGGTGTAACCGGTAAACGGAGATACAGCTTATATGTTTTATATTTTTCATTCACGTTTGTTTGAATATGAAATTAAAATATTTTCTTACGCGTGTAGAGAAAACCACGGTTACACCGGTTACACCGGTTACGCCCCGCCTGAACCCGCATTATTAAGCCACATAAGCCGTAACCGGTATGTGAACGCGTTCGGTTACAGGTGGTTACGCGACACATAAACGGAGGTGCATATGACAGGAAATGACATATTCGAACTTGCGCGGACGCGTCAGGCGCTCCCAGAGGACGCGCGGCTATCCGCACAGGCTCTCTACACAACAGCGCGGAACATCTACAAGGCGTTCAGCATGAAAATCATCACCGCAGACCAGGCGAAGCGCGAAAAGGCGCAGGCACTCCGCGACTATGACGCATGGGAACGCGGCGAAGCGATAGCCCACGACTATTTCAGGCGCACGGTAGCGCTGCAGCAGGTGTACACGAACGCGGTCAAGGGCGAATGCGAGAACTGCAAGAAGATGTTCGGCATTATGACGGGGTTAATTCCACCCCAGAACGGAGGTAATACATGAGCAAACCCAAGTACGACTATTCTGCGGTAGTCGCGGCGTACAAAGCGGACCCGACTATCGCGGACACACTTCCGGACACACTCCGCACACTGCTGCAGCTTCGTTACATCGAGAATATGCAGTGGAGCGACGTTGCGGAAGCAATGAATTACTGCATAGAGAACATTTACCGCCTGCGCCCCATCGCGCTGGGCAGACTGGAGGGTATCATCAATGGCAAGTGAGAACGACAACAAGCCTGTAAAACGCAAACGTCCCGGCGCGGGTAATCACAAGCCTGCCGTGAATATCGACACAACGAAACTCCCGGCAGACACCATGAGCGCTATTGTGGCCGAATGTTCTCGCGATTTCAAGCAGCCTATCGTAAAGTCTGACGAAGAATGTGTAGAACGCCTCGCTGATTTCTTCATGTATTACGCCCAGAACGGCGGATTGCCCACAGTTGAGAAAATGTGCCTGTCATTAGGCGCCGATATAAATACAGTTTTGGACTGGGGACATGGGACTAAAGGCGACACGCGTGCAGGAATCATAAAAAGGGCGAAGAACATTTTAGCCGCTATTGACGCGGATTTGGTGTTAAAAGGCATGATAAATCCGGTGGCATATATCTTCCGTGCGAAGAACTACTACGGCATGAAAGACCAGCAGGACGTTGTGGTGCAGGCGAAGAACATCTTCGGTGCTGACGTGGACAGGCAGGAAATAGAACGCCGACTATCCGAGGAAGTAGTTATCGAGGACAGCACAGAGGACACGAAAACAGAATAGCGCGTATTTGCGTGGGAATTGCCCCTAGGACGCACGTTTGTGTTCTGGGGGTATAGTTTTATGCCTTGCGACTATTCGTTGCGTACAGAGCCGCACGGGTGTCTTAAAACGCAAATGTGCTTGCGACTACCATGTGCGGAGATAATATGAGATATACTATATCTTCTCTTTTCCTTTCTATCTACATTATTATAATATATATGCTTCTCACACGGCATGCGACTATTGCCGACTATTTCACGACTATTCGCCGACTATTCCGCGACTGCCCTGCGACTATTCCGGGCATGCGCAGGGAGCCGTGCGGGAATTTGCGTACAGTTCCGGAGAGGGCGTGCCGCTTGTCTGGGTGGCAGATCTGGCAGCAGGAACGCCGGGCGGCGCTGGCTCGGAGGGCAGCAGGCAGCGCCGAGGATCTGCGAGCACGGGCGAGAACGCGGGCGGCCGTATCAAGGCGGTGCGGGGAATGCCTCTATTTGCGCCGGAATTGCCCTTTAAACGCACGTTTGCGCTTTAGGAGTATACTGTATGCCCTCAATATAAACACGCCGTATACGCACGATTTCGGGGGTGTTTCGCGGCGGTGCAGAAAATCGCCCCGGAAAACGCGGGCGCACTCCACCGAGCCGGAGGCAGAGAAAAGCCCCGGCAGGCTTCGAGCCTATCGGGGCGGGTGTTCATTTGGAGTTTTTCGCCGCGTCAATGAGTATCAAGAACGGCATGAGCAGGATATAAAGCAGCATCAAGCGCCCTCCACCTCCTCGCGTTCTATCTCCTCACGCTCCCAATCTTCGGGGGCGTGGGGCTGGAGGGTGACAACGCCGCCGCGCGCTATGCGTTCAATATCGCGCGTGTCGAGAGTATAGCAGACATCAAGGCGGATATTGTGCAGGGTGTATGCCTCAATGCCGCCGTACGGGACGAGCGCCCACGGCTCGCCGATTAAGTAGGTGTCACGCTCCTCACACGCCCAGAGGATATTTACAAGCGTGCTTTCGGTGGTGTCGTCGTAGCGGTCGCGGTGGAGCTTGAGCGCTCCGGCGTTAAGTTCGATTGCGGTCATGCTATCACCTCCCCTGATCCGCGAGCTGGTCGGCGGTGAGTTCTGCGAGGTTGTCCAGGAGTTCCAGCGCGTACGCCTTAACACCGCGCGCCCATGCGCTGCGGGCGGGCTTGTCCTCGATTACTGCGGAGGCAGCGGCGAGAATGTCGGCGGCGGTCTTGGTCTCGGCGGGGGCGGCGTCCTTGTAGTAGCGGGCTGCCACATACCAGACGCCCGGTTCTACCTCCTCGGCGGTCACGCTGTCGCAGTCGGTGGAAAGGTTCTTAGCGAACACGGGGCATTCTGCTTCGATAAGAACCCACTCCCAGCCGGTGGCCTTCGCGAAGCGCTTGATTGCGGTCTGACGGTTCTTGCAGGTGAATTCGCCGTCTGCGTCGGTGTGCGGCTTCTTCGCCCCGTCGTACTCCACTATGTCAACATCGTTGGCGCGGTGCTCGTGCTCGTTGTAGTGCTCGCTGTACTGGTCGAAGTTGTCAAAATGTCTGGTCATGGTATATACTCCATTTCTCCGAGGCTTCAGCCCCTCGGCGGCTTGTTTTTCGTTTGTGATTGTATTATAGCACGAATTCGGGCTATTGTCAATACGTCTTCGGGCTATTTCAGCCCGATTTCGTGTATTTATTCAGAATAACGGAAATTCAAGATTTTGCGGTATGCTGTTTTGTGCAAAATCACAACGAAATCAGCAGGAGCGCCGCCCTCGGTGCAGGAGTACTATATAAAAGGGAAACAGGGACCCGCCGCGCTGGTACTCGTCGCCCTCCGCAGGAGCGGCACGCGCCCCGCCCACCTGCCGCCGCCCTCCGGATCCGGAGAACTGCCACCGCCGGAGGGGTACCCCGGGGGGCTGCCAGGGCGACCCCGGGAGGGTATCTCTTAACCCCTCGAATAAAATTTTTTCAAAAAACACTTGACTTTCGCCCGAAATCGTGCTATAATTTAGAAAACGCAAGGAGGGGTTCGAAATGACATCTAAGGAAGCGATTAAAACCGCAATGGCGTGTAAACGGGTTACGCAAGACAAGCTTGCAAGCATGATGGGATATTGTACTTCATCGGGCATTCGCAACAGACTTGACAGCAAGATTTCTTGTGACCTGCTCATTCAAATGCTCGACTGCCTCGATTACGAAGTAGTAGTCCAGCCGAAAACGTCAGGAAAGCGCAAGGAAGGCTCGATAGTCCTCGAACCGTCCGGGCTTCCTGACGGGCGTGGGAAGAAGCAGAAGAAGGAGGCTGATGAAACGTGAGCACCAAGGAAATGATCTACAACATGATAGACGGTTTCAGCGAGGAACAGCTGGTGCAGGTGTGCGCTCTGCTGTCAAGCGTGAAGAAAATGCTTAACGAAGAAGCGGAGGACGACGCATTCTGCCAGAAAATGCTTGATGATTACCGGAGCGACGCTGACCCGCATAAGCACGACAGTGTAACACTCGATGAATTTGCAAAGGAGCTCGGAATAAACCTTGACGAATTATAAAATCATCATTGAGAAGCCTGCTGCAAAGTTCATCAGGAAACAACCGGCAGACCAGCAAAAACGGATATTAAAGGCGATATCCATGCTCCCGGAAAAAGGCGATATAAAACAGATGAAAGGTGAAGCAGGACATTTCCGGCTCCGCGTTGGCGATTATCGTCTGATATATCGGGTCGAGCACGATGTTCTCACTGTCGTAATCATGGACGCAGGAAACCGGGGACAGATATACAAGTGAGGAAGTGAGGTGAACCAACCATGAGATTACTCTATATCCTGCTAATGCCGTTCCTGATACTCATTCAGGCAGCAAAAGGAAAGAGGTGAGTTGACGTGATCTACGGCTATTGCCGTGTATCCAGCAAGGGACAGCAGCGCTACGGCACGTCTCTTGAGGAACAGAAAAGGCAGATACTTAGCAGCTATCCCGGGGCGCGGATAGTGCAGGAAGCCTATTCCGGCGCAAAGGAACGTCCGCTGTTCGACGAGCTTGTCGGTAAGCTCCAGCGCGGCGATACGCTGGTAGTCTGCAAGCTGGACAGATTTGCACGCTCTGTTCAGCACGGGCTGAACTACATCACCACGCTGCTTGACCGGGGCGTGAAGGTCCACATCATGAACATGGGATTGGTGGAAGATACTCCGATGGGCAGGCTGATAGTCACGAATCTGCTTGCATTCGCGGAGTTCGAGCGCGCCACCATTCTTGAGCGCACCCAGGCAGGCAAGGAAGCCGCTGCCGCCGCTGACCCGAACTGGAGAGTAGGCAGACCGCGCAAGGATATTCCCGAGGACGTGTTCCGCAGGCTTGCCGCCGGGGAACTCACCTATAAAGCCGCCGCAAGGGAAGCCGGAGTGGCGTTGAGCACGTTCCAGAACAGATATGCGGAATGGAAGCAGACCGCGTAACTGTATTCTTTCGCGAAAACCCTTGACAGCCCAGGAAATCCGTGCTATAATCAGAACAACAGAATATTTTCAGAGCCTTTGAGCCACTTTTGACCTTTACGGTCGAGGTGGCTCTTTTTTTGTTTTCAGGAGGAAATGTGGAAACATCGGAGCTTATCAGGCGTGCTTCCAATCGGGATATCAGCACATACGATAATCTGTCGCTGTATTTCGATACCGTCCGGCTGGAAACGGACTTTGAAAAGGCACGTCCGCATTACGAACGCATATACGACATCGCGGCGCAGCAGAAAGTGAAATTCGCGCTGTCAGACCAGCAGACCGCTATAAAGTTCTATGAACTTGCGAAAAAGGCGGCGCTCATGCTGGCACCGCGCCTGTTCCATTACTATCTTCTCTATGTGGAGTGGGACAGGGAGCCGCAGAAGAAGTTCTATGTGCCGAGAATGAATGTGCTGAAACCTGTTGTCGATGATTTGCAGGATTTAGCGGACGGCAGAATCGAACTGCTGACGATATCTCTTCCACCAAGAGTAGGGAAACTCGTGTCTGACGATACGCCAGTTCTCACCAAGGTCGGCTGGAAAAAGCACGGCGATTTGAAGATAGGCGATTATGTCATATCTCCAAACGGCGAGTTTGTCAGAGTGAATTATGTGTTCCCCAAGGATTATGCTGATACCCGCGTCAAGTTCACTGACGGCACTTATGTTGATGTTCACGAAAATCACGAGTGGGTGGTTTTCAGCCGACATAAGCAGAGATATTGCGTGATGGAAACGAAGGCAATGTTTCGTGATTTTGAGGGCGGTGTTCCGAACACGAGAAGCCACAGGTATTTTTATCTGCTTCCGCCAAAATACCCGGAAATCGGCGAATACAAGAAACTTCCGGTCGAGCCATACACATTAGGCGCTTGGCTGGGCGATGGAAGAAACAGCAACCCTGATATCTGCGGTGATAAATCAGACAGTGCTATTATTGAAAGAGTAATCGCAGACGGATATCCGATATCATGGCATGCCACACACAAGGACACAGGCGTTGAATACTACGGTTTCAAATCGCTGCGTGCTCCATTGCAATCTCTAGGTATGTGCCATAGCAGACGGAGAGTGGAAAAGCATATTCCGGAAGAATATCTGACCGCAAGTTTCGACCAGCGGCTATGGTTACTTGCCGGATTGCTTGATACAGACGGTTGCTTGGTGACAAAAGAACACAGGTTTCATTTTACAACAGCTGAGCCTGCATTGAGAGATAGCTTTATATCATTGATATCAACATTTGGCTGGAGGTGCTCGGTTAAGAAAGAGCAGCCGAGATTGTCAAGCAGCGGCATTCAAGGAAGACACACCTATTGGGTGATTTCTTTCAACCCGACGTGCTTTATTCCATGCCAGCTTGAAAGGAAACAGCTCCGAGAATTTTCTCCACAGAGAAGAATTGCTATAAGCGGTTTCGAGAAGATAGCGCCTAAACAGGGCAATTGCATTTCCGTTGACGGCGGTGTATACTGCGTGGGCAAACGTCTTATTCCAACTCACAACAGTACTCTCGGAATCTTTTATGTCACATGGCTGATGGGGCGCGAGCCGGACAAGGCGAATGTAATGTCCGGGCACTCCGACAAGCTGACAAAGGGCTTCTTCAAAGAATGCCTTGATATTCTTAGCGACCCGGACTATCTCTGGCATGACGTATTCCCGAAAGCAAAGGTCGTTGCGGTGTCCTCGGAGGACGAGAGTATTTCAGTCAACCACAAGCGGCGCTTTCCTACCCTGACATGCCGTTCCGTAACTGGTACGCTGACAGGTGCGGTGGAAGTCGGAAATCTGCTTTATGTGGACGATATCATTGAGGATCTGGAAGAAGCGCTCAATCCTCAGCGTTTACAGAATAAGTATGACGCTTATCTGAACCAGCTGAAAGACCGTAAAAAAGACGGCGCGCGGGAACTCCACATCGGTACGCGCTGGGCGGTTGGGGACGTTATCGGGCGTTTGCAGCAGCAGTACGGCGATGACCCGAAAGCAAGATTTACGGTCATTCCAGCGCTGAACGATAACGGTGAAAGCAACTTCGATTATCCGTATGGGCTGGGGTTTTCAACCGCTTACTATCAGGACATGAAAGCGAGTATCGACCCCTGCACATGGTCCTGCAAGTACATGGGCGACCCGTATGTCCGCGAGGGTCTGCTTTTCGAGCGTGACGAGCTGAACTACTACAACGGCGTGCTCCCGGACGGCGAATGCGATATCATGTCCGTGGTGGACGTTGCATGGGGCGGCGGCGACAGCCTTTCCGCGCCGATAATCTACTGGTTCGGCGATACCGGGTATGTGCATGACTGGGTGTTCTCCACCGGGGATAAGTCGGTCACACAACCGCTTGTCTGCGCGGCTTATGCCCGCAATAATGTTGCGAGGGCGCGTTTTGAAGCGAATGTCGGCGGCACGGAGTACGCGGAGGAAATCGACAAGTCCCTGCGCGAGCGAAATTACAAGATGTCGATTCAGAGCCAGAGAGCTTCCACGAAATCCAGCAAGATGGACAGGATAGTGCGCTGGAGTTCGGATATAAAATCGCGGCTGGTGTTCCGGTCTGACAAGGCACGGGGCGAGATGTACGACAAGGCGATGAACGAACTCTGCCGTATTTCCGTTGAAGCAAAGAAACAGCACGACGACGCGCCGGACAGCCTTGCGATGGCGATGGACTATCGCGACAATGGCTTGTGTTCAGTCAAAGTGATAGAACGGCGGTGGTAGCATGACGAAATTCCTGCTTCTGAACGGAAAACTCACCGGGAAAAAGCCGAAATTCTACTGTGCGCTCCATAAGTGCGGTATCAACGGCGGCTGCATGAAACGGCGCTACCCGAAGTGCAGGCATTTCAGGACGCTGTCTGATGAACTGGCGCATTCTATCATGGTTTCATTGCCGAGACGATAATTCACGTTCATTTTCGCGGAAACGCGGATTTGATATATCAGGGCTGGCGGCTTGTGTGTTCACCGCCTGCTCTGCCCTTCCTCCTGGCGCAGTCGTGCAACAGTGCGGCTGCGTAAGGTTTGGAATTTCAATATAGCAAGGTGGAGAAGCGGTCTATCTCGCCAGCCTCATTAGCTGGAATCCGTGGGTTCGAATCCCGCCCTTGCAACCACAAAAAGAATACAGTTACAAACAGGAAAATATGTGATATAATGGAGAAAAGGAGGGCGGGAATGCTGACGTTTATCAAAATCTGCTGTCCGGTATGCGGAAAGCGGCTGTTTGACGCCGATGTTTCCGCTTCCGGAGTAATATTCGCTTACTGCAAGCGCTGCAAGGCAGGACAGCTTGTTGAACTGAAAGGAAAGGCATGACGGAAAACTACAATTACGGCAGGCGGTGTATCTACACTTCCGAGCGGAATTTCACGGCTGAGAACGTGAAACAGATAGTTGACCGCGCCATGTCAGTGCATAACGCGAATGTCTGCGATATCCAGCGGCTGTATAACTACTACCGCGGGCGCATGGACATTCTCGACCGCACAAAGGAAGTACGGCCAGAGATAAACAATAAGGTCGTAATAAACCATGCCGCCGAGATAACCAATTTCAAGACCGGCTTCACGTTCGGCGAGCCGGTGCAGTACGTTTACCGGGGCAAGGATACCCTCGATGACGCCAACAACAGGGCGGACGATGAGAGCCTTGCGGCGCTGAACAAGCTGATGTACAAGCTCGGCAAATCCAGCAAGGACAGGGAGCTTGCGCAGTGGCTTTTCATCTGCGGAGTGGCGCAGCGTATCACGCTGTATGAGGGCACGGAACTTCATACATATGTGTGCGACCCGCGCTGCACGTTCACAATACGCGCGAACGACTTCACCAAACGCGTGCTGCTGTCAGTTATCTACAGTACGGACGACATGATAGACGATATCACCGATATCCCGAAGAAGAAGTACACGATTTATTCCGACAGCCACTGCTGGCAGTTCGAAGATAACGTGCTTGTCGGCGAATCCGAAATAGTGTTCAATCCTGTCACGGAATACTGGGCGAATCCCACGCGGCAGGGCTGCTTCGAAACAGTCCTCGGGATAATCGACGAACTGAACAACATCGCTTCCAACCGCGCGGACGGTATCGAACAGCAGATACAGTCGCTGACGTGGTTCAACAACGTGGAGATAGACGAGGAACAGTTCGCGGAGCTTGCCGCCAAGGGCGGTATCTGCACAAAATCCGCGCCGAATATGCCTGCAAGCATTCAGATGCTGCAGAACGTACTCGACCAGACACAGACGCAGACCTACGCCGACGACCTCTATCAGAAAATGCTCCAGATAGCCGCCGTTCCCGACCGCAAGGCTTCGGCAGGCGGCAACACCGGACAGGCTCTCATTATCGGCGAGGGCTGGACGCAGGCGGAAGCCGCGGCGAAGTCGTTTGAGCAGTCGTTTGACGAAAGCGAAAAAGCGTTCGTTGAAAACGTGCTGAAAATCATCAGGACGGTCACAACATCGTCAACGGTGCCTGCGGATTTCGCAGACCTCACCGTTGACGATATCGACATAAAATTCACGCGCAACAAGACCGATAATCTGCTTACCAAGACACAGGGCTTGCAGAATCAGCTTGAAGCCGGAATACACCCGCGTATCGCTATCGAAAACTGCGGACTGTATTCCGACCCGCAGCAGGTCTATGTTGAGAGCGTGGAGTATCTCGAAAAGTGGAAGAACCAGAGCGAACAGGATAAGGCGGCGGTCATGAATAATGCTGATTCCGGCGCTCCTGACGAGTTTGACGAGATATTCAGAAAGCTGACTGCAAAGGGCGGTGCGGACGATGGCGAAAGCGAATAGTCTCGCCGCTGTTGACCAGCTCAACATAATCTTTTTCGGGGAGATGGACATAACCTCTGCGGAAAAGCGCCTTCGGGTAGTCATGGCGGCTGCATTACAGCGAATACTGCTCAGATACTACGACACCATTCAACGTTCATTGGCATATTCTCCTTTCCAGCTTGACAGCGCCGCCCTTTATGCGGCGGCTGCTGCCGAGTTCGCACGGAGTTACATTGAACTGTTCAACAGATATTACCCGCAGTACCTCGAAACGCTGGGCGCAGAGGGCGTGGGGAATGCTTCGGCGTGGGTCAGAAATCACGCCACGGAATTATCTATGCAGATACTTGACACAACGGTCGGCGGCTGCGATATCCCACTTTACGACCGCATGCTGAACACCGCGCGGACGGAAGTCAACGCGATGTGCAACCTGGCGCAGATGGACGCGGCGCTCAGCCGGGGATTCACCCGCAAGCGCTGGAAAACGTTCGGGGACAGCAAGGTGCGGCGCACTCACCGGGAAGCTTCCGGGCAGACCGTACCGATAGACCAGCCGTTTATTATCGGCGGATATCAGATGATGTTCCCATGCGATGGTTCACTTGGCGCGGGCGTATCAGAAATTGCCAACTGCCGCTGCACGGTGCAGTACTTATAATTTAATATTTTCAGAGCCATTGAGCCGTTTCACCTTTAGGGGTGGAGCGGCTCTTTTGCTATATATGCACAAAAATTCGCCGCCGCAGCGTTACGCGGTGTTATCAGGAGGTAAAAGCGATGACAAGACAGGAACTCAAAGACTTAATGCCCGACATCACGGACGAGCAGATTTCAGCTATCCTTGCAAAGCACCACGAGGAAATCAACGCCAAGACAAAGGCGGCTGAGGACAAGTTCAGCGCTTACAAGGACAAGGCGGACAAGTACGACCAGGAACAGGCAGACAAGCTTTCCGAGCAGGAAAAGTACCAGAAGCTCATGGAGGAAGCCGCACAGATAAAGGCTGAAAACACGCGTCTGCTGAACCGCACCAAGGTGCAGGAAAAGTTCGTCAAGGCAGGAATCAAGGAGGAGTGCTATTCCCCGCTGCTGGACAGCATTGTGTCCGACGATGAGGGAAAGTCGCTTGCATTCGCTGACAGCCTCATAAGCTCTTTTTCCGCAAACGCGGCGGCTGCTGCCGAAGCTGCAAAGCAGGCGGCAATGCAGACCCCCGCACCGAACCCCGGCGCGATAGGCAATGCCGCCAGCGCGCAGGAACAGTACAACAAGGCGGTGCAGAACGGCTCTATCGTTGACATCATCAAGGCTGCGGACGCTGTTCATAACGCCAGGAACATTCCCACAGACTAACGGAGGTAATAATGGCAACAGGCATGAATTTCGATCTGGTGTCTTACTCCGGTGCGCTTTACACCAAGAGTATCACCACCACACCTTTTCTCAACCTCATCGGTGCGCCCGAGACCACCAATGCAGTTGATTTTTCCGTAAATCAGGAGTACGCGCTCGGCACTCCCTCTCAGCCCAAGATTTCTGAGAGCGATTCGCTGACCGCACCCGAAGCGGCTAACGTTACCCGTTCCCAGGAAACAAACGTAACTCAGATTTTCCAGGAATCCATTGCGATTTCCTATGCGCGTGAGAGCAATATGGGTCAGCTTTCCGGCGTGAACGTTGCGGGGCAGGTTGAGAACCCCACGTCTGAACTTCAGTTCCAGACCGCCGCTACCATGCAGAAGATTCGCAACGACATCGAGTACACCTGCATTAACGGCAAGTACCACAAGTCCACCGGCAACACTGACGCGAACCAGACCAGAGGTATTCTGGAAGCTATCGTCACCAACGCCGTCAAGGAGACCGCAGCGGTATCTTCTTCCACCGTCCGCTCCGTGCTTAAGAGCTTCTTCAAGAAGCTGTATGACGCGAACACCGACATCGATGGCTATCTGCTGCTTATCAACTCTGATATCAAGGCGGCTATTTCCGAAGCTTACGAGGGCAGCGGCTATTTCATGCCCGGCGTAACAGAGGCTGGCATCGACATTCAGAAGCTGATGACCGATTTCGGCACAATCAGAATTGCGCTTTCCAGAACAATGCCGCAGGATACTGCGCTGTGTTTCAACTCTGCTGCCGTTCATCTGGTGGAGCAGCCCACTCCCGGCAAGGGTAACTTCTTCCGTGAACCGCTCGATAAAACCGGCGCGGCATGGAAGTATCAGATTTTCGGACAGGCTGGTCTGGATCACGGCTTCGAGAAGCTGCACGGCAAGCTCACATTCGGTGCGACATGATAGTACATCAGGGTGACAACGCCCGTATCGTGATGACCTGCGGGAAGGTCATTGCGGAGTTTGAGAACGGCATAGCTGATGTCAGCAAAGACACAGCTGCTGTTCTCGGCTCGATGGGCTATGAGGTTGAAAGAACGGAGGGCGGCAATGACGCAGACAGAAAAGCTGAAAATCCGCCTGCCGGAGATAAGCGACGCAGAAGCGGAAAGTTATCTTGACACCGCGAAAGCCGCTATCATGGCACGGCGCTATCCGTTCGAGGATTTCCCGAACGAACTTGAAAGCAGATACCTCGATTTACAGCTTCGCATAGCCGCTGACCTCTACGCAAAGGCGGGCGCTGAGGGAGAAACTTCCCACAGCGAGAACGGCGTGAGCCGTGCGTATTCCAATGCGTGGGTGTCGGAGGAACTTCTTTCGGAAGTCACGCCGAAAGGCAGGGTGCTGTAATGAGGGATTTGAAGCGCAACCAGATTTCAGTTGAATACGCGCTGTATCTGGGGAACGCGGAGCTTACTGACGGCAACGGCTGTGCTACTGGCGAATTTGCACCGAAATACGGCGACAAAACGGCGCTGATGATTTCAGTTTCCTCCAACAAGGGGGATTATTCCCAGCAGCAGTTCGGCAATCTGCTGGACTACGACCGCACGATGATAACCCACGACACCAGATGTCCGATCAACGAAAATTCACTTGTGTATATCGGCACGGAGCAGTATATCGTCAAGGCGGTCGCAAAGAGCCTGAATGCCGTTCAGTATGCGATAAAGAGGGTGCAGATAGATGAAACGGATAACGGTTAAACTGTCTGCTTCCGGCGTGCGCGAAGCGGTGAGGGAGCTTGCGGAATACCGCGCAAATCTCGAACGAAACGCGCAAGAACTTGTGCGGCAGCTTGCGGATATCGGTGCGAACATTGCGCTGGTGGAAGCAGGCGGCATTCACATGACGGGTGCTTTGCAGAACGGTATTCACAGCGAATACGGCGGTAATACCGGATTTGTGAAGTGCACATGCGGCTATGCCGCTTATGTGGAGTTCGGCACAGGCATTAAGGGCTCACGAAGCCCCCACCCTGACCCGGCGATACTCGGCTGGTCCTATGACGTAAACGGTCACGGGGAGCTCGGCTGGTGGTATCCGTCCGGCGACGGGGACACAAATCCCACACGAAAACGGCTGAAAGACGGCACCTATGTCGCATGGACAAAGGGCATGCCGTCCAGACCGTTCATGTACAATACGGCGCAGCAGCTGAGAGCGCTGGTGATTCCGACAGCAAAGGGAGTGTTCACATGATTGACATTGAAAGCACGGTGTTTGACTATGTGGCGACCGCCCTGCGCGAGGAATACAAGGGCATTTCAGTTGTGAGCACGTCAAGCGACACCCCGGCGAAATTCCCGGCGGTGTGCTTATGGGAACAGGACAACAGCTGCTACGCTCCCTCGCAGACGGCTGAATGCAGGGAAAACCACGCGCAGCTTATGTACCAGTGCGAGGTTTACTCCAACAGGCAGAGCGGCAAAAAGGCGCAGGCGCGGGAGATAGCGGCTTTTGTTGACAAGAAAATGCAGGAATTAGGCTTTATCCGGACTTTCGGACAGCCTGTCCCGAATGTAGCTGATATGACGATATATCGCTATACAATGCGGTTTTCGGGCATTATCGGCAGAGATAATATAGTTTATACTTCATAGGAGGTTCATCATGAAGAGAGGAATATCCATCATCTCGGCTGGTGCGCAGGTCGGATATGCGGTCGAAACCGCTGCAGGCACCATGCCTACATCAGCAAAGATGATTCCGGATATCAAGGAGATACCCGACCTTAATCCGCAGCCGGAAATGCTGGAGACCACAGACCTTTCCTGCACGGAAACCAAAACGTTCATTCCCGGTCTGAAAGACCTGTCGAACGCTTCTTCCTATACAGCGAATTTCACTTCCCTGCTCAAAAAGGAATGGGCTAAGCTGGTAGAAGCTTCTGCGACCGCAGAGGCAGATGGCAAGGCGACATGGTTCTTTATTCAGCTTAAGAACGGAGATACAGTGGCGTTCACGGGTAAGCCCACACAGCTGGGTCTGCCCGGCGCAGGCGTTAACTCGGTGGTCGAGATAAACTGCTACATAACGCCCACCGGCGAGCCCAAGTGGATTGAAGAAACCATCACATTCACAGAGCCGACAGACGAGTAATACACATCACAGGAGGAAAACAAAATGGCAAAGGCACTCACTATCAGTTACAATGGCAAGACTTACAAGGCGGAATTTGACCGCGCGACCGCAAAGGCGTATGCAATGACCGGAAATAAGCCCACAGATGTATTCGATAATCCGTTTGTGGCGCTGGCTCCGTTTATTCACTGCGCTTTCAAGAAGCACCAGCCCGCCATCTCTGAGAAGAAGGCAATGGAGATATACGACGCCCTCGGTCAGAGCAAGAAGCAGCTTTTCCGCGAAAAGCTCATCAACAGCTACGTTGACGCTATAAAGGACCTTGTGGGCGACCCTGAGGCCACTGACGGTGACGAGGGAAACGCAATCTGGGAGAACGAGGACGAGGACTAATATCTCCCGAAGAAATAGTCAAGCAGCTTGACGAAAAGTGCATATTGTGCATGTCGCTCGGCATGAGCTACACGGATTACTGGGAGGGCGAAAACTGCCTTCCCAGCTTTTTTATTCAAGCTTACAACAAGCGGCGCAAACGCGAACTGGAAGAACAGAATTTCAGCGCGTGGCTGAATGGATTGTACTGCAAGAATGCATTCGAGGTGGTTCTCTCAAACGCTTTCGCCAAGCAAGGAAGTCCTCGGGCGGAATATCCGGGCAAGCCTATGGAGATATTCCCGCGTGAAATGACGGAAAAGGAAAAACTTGAAGAGCAGGAACGCGCCGAGCTGGCGGCCGAAATTGCTCTTGACAACTTTGTCGCAGCTCTTGGCGGCAAGAGAAAGGAGCAGAAATAATGGCAGAAGCAACGATTGACGAACTCCAGATAGAGATAGAAGCCGATGGAGCGGACGCGGCGCAGAGCCTTGAAAAGCTCCAGCAAACACTTGAACGGTTGCTTTCTCCGGTGCAGGCGCTCACTACCGGAAATGGTTTGAACAAGCTCACAAAGCAGCTGGAGAAGCTTGCAGAAGCTGGGCGTTCTATCTCCAGTCTGTCCGGGCTGGACAAGATAACGCAGGCCGCGAATGCGCTGAAATCCCTTGACACGCTGACCGGAGCTCCGAAAGTGAACAGCTACGTCAACGCAATAAACAAACTTTCGCAGGCTTCCGGAGCAGTCCAGGCGATAGCGGCGTTCCCGGACGTATCTGCGCAGCTTTCTTCGCTCACGAATGCGCTGAACAGTCTGCGCAGCATTCAGGATATCCGGCTTACGCCGCTCATTAACAGCCTGTCACGACTTCCGGCGGTGGTTCAGGCTATAAATTCAATGCCCGCGATAGACACATCGCGCATTGAAATGCTGAACTCGGCGATGGCGGCATTCCGGACGGAAAACGCAACAGCGATACGTCAGCTTGCGAATGCGCTGAACAGACTGCCTACGGTGGCACAGCGTATCAACCAGATTGATTTCACGCAGTTCTCAAACAGCATTCGACAGCTTACAACAACGCTTGAACCGCTCATGCAGAGGGCTGAACAAGCGGCACAGGGGCTTGCTGCTCTTGCACAGGTAATGCAGGCGGCAAGCCGTCAGTCCAACAACAACGGCGGCTTCGGCGGGCTGGGGCGCACTCTCGGCTCGCTGTCCACAAGGTCGCTGATTTCGTGGGCTTCGCTTATGAAGCTTAAGAAAGTCCTCGGCGAATGTTTCAACGTTTCCGCGCAGTATGTTGAAAACCTCAACCTGTTCAACGTCACAATGGGGAAATCTGCGTCCAGCGCGTTTGAATTTGCGGAAGCAGTCAACGCGGCGCTCGGCGTTGATACCTCGGACTGGATAAGATATCAGGGATTCTTCCAGTCTGTCGGCAAGGGCTTTGGCGTAGTCTCTGACAAGGCAGATCTCATGTCGAAGAACCTGACCCAGCTTGCGTATGATATTTCTTCGTTCTACAACATCAGCACGGAGGAAGCTTATAATAAGGTGCAGTCGGGCTTTGCCGGGGAACTGGAGCCCCTGCGGCGCCTCGGATTTGCGCTTGATGAAGCAACGCTGAAACAGCTTGCATACAGCAAGGGAATCACCCAGACCTACGAAACCATGACCCAGGCGCAGAAAGCGCAGCTGCGCTATGTGGCGATGATAGAGCAGGCTCAGAACATCGGCGTTACCGGAGACATGAGCCGTACTATCGACACCGCTTCCAACGGCGTGCGCGTTCTGGAAGCGCGTATTCAGCAGTTCACCCGCGCGCTCGGAAATATGCTCATGCCTGTGCTGTCGGCGCTCCTGCCATATTTCACGGCGTTTGTGCAGGTGCTGACCGAAGCGGCAAACGGTATCGCAAATTTCCTCGGCTTTGAGCTGCCAAAAATCGACCTCAGCGGCGTTTCCAACGGCTATGACGATATCGCAGGCGCGGCTGACGAAGCAACGGCGGCAACGAAAAAATTCAAAGGTTCACTGGCTGGAGTTGACCAGCTGAACATTATCGGCTCGCACACCAACAAGAGCGGGTCGGGAACAGGCTATTCCACTGACCTTGATATCGAGCTTCCCACATATGACTTCCTCAACGGCGTTGAGAGCAAGACAAAGGAAATTGCGGAGAACATCAGGAAGTGGTTCAAGGAGGCTCTGCCTTGGATTGAGGCGGTGGGAACAGCTATCGGCGGAGTTTTTATCGGTACAAAAATACACTCATTCTTCACCAATCTGCGAAATATAGGCACCACGTTCAGGACACTCACAACACAGTTGGGTCCCCAAGCGACAGGAAAGCTGTTTGGAGTTGCTGGCGGTTTAACAGCCGGGGCTACTTCTGGAGTGTTGCTGTATAACTCTTTGAAAAGACTTGCTGCTGGAACCGGAAATCTCACAAACAACCTGACGCAGTTGCGTGCTGGACTGACTATTGCTGTTGGCGCTGTCGCAGCGTTTATTGCCTTAGGAAATCCGGTTGGTGCGGTTATAACTGGTATTGCTGCTGGTATAGGAGCTTTAGCAGGCGTTATGGCTGGAACTGCTGAAAAGATTGATAAACTGAATGAAACAGCGACAAGCAGCGTTTTATATAAAAACGGCGGCACAAAAATTTCTGAAATTGCAGAAGCATACGAAAATTGGGCTAGCGCGGCAACGAAACTCAATCAGCAGACAATTGAAAAATACGGTCAACTTGACAGCTATACAACGCAGATAAACGAATTGCTGGACAGTATGAGCGCATTTGCAGACAGCGATTTTGACGTGACAAAACTTACTGCCGCTGACGCCGCTGACCTCAAAAAGCCGTTCGAAGAACTATGCGATTATCTTGAAGAGGGATTTCAGCAGAGAGCACAGGCTGCTGCCGATGACCTCAAGGATATTTTTAAAAAGCTCGGCATAGGTGGTATTATCGAAGAGCAGGTAGTTCAAGGCTATGAAAAGATGAAGCAAACATTCAGCGAGAATTTCACTGCAAGCCAGACAACGGTTTCGAAATACCTTGACCTTATTGCAAGCGGAGGAAAGCTGAACGCTGCACAATATAAGGATTTCCAGAGCGAGTATAGCTATGTTCTTGAGTCTTCGCGCAATTACGACCCGGAATATCAGGAGTTAAGCAAATCGGTTTCCGAACTTGAAAAGCTCGATTTGTCCAAAATCGACCTTGAAAATCCAGAAACGCTTAATTCCGCTCTTGAAAAAATCGACAGTGCAGCAAGCGCATATAAGGAAAGCGCATTTGCAAAGTTTCAGGAGGGACAATCCAACCTGAACGTCCTGCGTGAGCAAGCCAAAACTGACCTTGCTTATGGCAAACTTACACAGTCCGAATATAATGAGCAAATGGGGCTTCTTGATTTTTCAGATATTCTGTTTGCGACAGATTATGAAAACTCTCTTAAGGAGCTTTCGCAGCGCACTATGCCGATTTATGAGAAAATTAAATCACAATTCGGTGACGCAGCTGACAAAATTATTCCCAACTGGGGCGATATTCTTCTTACATATGGATATGAAGCTTCTAAAAATCCATTTAAAGCAATTGGCTCGGAAGAACTTGCTTATTCTTCGCAGCGCACAGCAGCCGGTTTCTGGCTCAATGATAATGAAGGGTATCAGAACGTAAAAGATAAGATAGACCACCTCACTGACCTGACATCGAACATGCCGTTTTCGCTCAAAGAGCCGTCACATGATACAGCGTCTTATGGCATATACAAAGCAATGGAAAGCGGAAATATAATTCCGGTTTCAGTCATTGCGTCTATATCTAAAGCCGATATATCAAGCCCCACTCTTGACGAACTCATTGAAAAAGGTCTTGCAAGCTGTGAATTAAAAGTGGCTGTCGTTTCCGAGGACAATCTCGAAAATTACAGCGCAGTAATTCCTGCGCCGCAGTTAAAGGCAATGAGAAACGGTCAGGGCACGGTAGGATACGCACGAGAAGCAGTGACAAGCGCATACAGCGAAGCCACAGCAAACCAGAGCTTGGAAGCGTCGCCGATTGAAAATAACGTGTTTGTTTCTGTGGAACTCGACGGCGAAGAAATCGGGAATGCTACAAATCGTGTTCAGGCAAGACAATATGCTATGTCAAATGGCAGATAACACTTGACAAAACCCCCTTCTATGTGTTATAATCTGACACAAGGAGGGGTTAATTATTATGGAAAATAACATTGACCGCAGCAATGAAAATGCAACAACCAAACCGAACAGCGCTGTGAAGACAGACGAGAAAAAACGGATATCGGACAATTTTGCCCGTAATCTGGAAAATTTCACTTTGGTAATGACGACGATTTTAATTTTTGTCTTTGCCATTGCTGCCATAGTGGAGTTTGTGAACTTTTTGAACAGTAAAGATGGACAATTAATGCCTGCAATAGTTTGCTTGACTGCTATCATCGTAACGCTTGCGTCAAGATGGGCAATAGTTCTGTTCGTCAGAATGTATGAGTATCAGAAACTCTCTGCCGAAAGACTAGCTGCAATCATGAATATGGTTGAAGCCAACGTTAATAAGCCGGAAAGCGCAAATCAGCAAATGCAAAACAAAACAGAGGAATGAAAAAGCATAGCATGTATGGTGGGGCAGCGTTAAGCATTGCAATTTATGCAGCTATGGTAATGATAGCTTTAAAAATCATTTCTTGGCTTGCTCCTTTCCTAATAATCTTAGGCATCATTATAGTTGCATGCGTAGCGTATTGCGTTTATGAAGAATATCGCTCTCCCAGCATGCCAACAAACGCAACCCCGGTTTATCAATTCGATGAACAGGCAATTGTCAATGCTGCCGATAAAGAACTTAGCCGCAAACTGCAACAAGCAAGGAAAACTTCTACACTGTTAAACACGTTATACCCTCTATTGCTGGTTATAGATTTAATCATACTAATTAATCTAGGCGTGTATGTTTTTTTGTGTTCTTCAGCCGTTTTAATTGCGATTATTATCTTTTTAGCTCAATATGTTTCAAAAAAGGTATCAATTAGCGTTCAAGGTTCCTCAAATCTGAATGATGTTAAATGCTATGAGCGACTTTTTGAAGCATGGAAACTGTTCTTTCAAAGCCAAAAGACTTATTGGGTGACATATGAACAACCTGAAATGTATCCTAAAACTAATGCTGGCAGAAGTCTTGTCCTAGGCAAAAAGAATGCAAAGTTCAGAGCAAAACTCCCGAGATACATTAAATCTGCCAGCAAGCATTTTACCATTTCTGCAAAAGGACACTCTTTTATCTTTTTTTCGGGATTACTAATAATCGTTCTCCGTGGCAAAGTTTATGCAATCGAGGACTACAAAATCAATATACGGCAATGGACAGAGGATTGTCCTGAACTTGATTTTGCTCCGGAAGATACAATTGTTTCGGGACACACTTGGAAATTTGTCAATAAAAATGGAAGTCCAGACCGTCGTTATAATAATAATTTTTCAGTTCCAATTTGCAAATATGGATTTGCCGAAATGAGAGTGGACGGATTGTTCACGCTTCGGTTCATGTGTTCAAACTGTTCAAAACTCAATGGATTAACACAGATATCTTAAAGGCAATAGTTCAACTGTTCCCCGCCCTGCACAAAAACGCAGGGCGGTTTTCTGCATGAAAATCAGCACCTCGCACAACGCGGGGTGCTTTTCTTTGTGCAAAACGCTCAAAATCACTTTGGTTACTTTTGTAACCGACCAATTGATTGATAATAACTATCAAACGGTTGACATTTTTACATCAGATAATGGTCGCTGCTTAATTTGACAAGTCGAAAAGTATGTGATATGATTGAACCACGAACCCGGGAGCGCAAAATAACGGCTTGAAAAGGAGAACACGATGAACACATTTAATCTCACAAACTATGATGGCAAGTACTATGCCGACAGCAGAGAGGTTGCGGAAAAGATTGAGAGAACGCATAACGAGCTTCTCAAATCAATCCGTACTTATATCGGGTATTTAGGAGAGGGGGAAATTCCCCAGTCCGAATATTTCGTAGAAGCAACCTATCGTAATGAGCAGAACAAGGAACTCCCTTGCTACCTCATCACCAAGAAAGGCTGCGACATGATAGCAAATAAGCTCACCGGAAAGAAAGGCGTGCTGTTCACTGCGGCGTATGTTTCGGCGTTTGAGCAGATGAAACAGCAGATAAAAAACCACAGTGCGGCGCAGATTTATTCCACAAAGGCTACATCTGCCGGAGAAGTGGCAAGCCTTATCAGGACGCTGCGCACGGTGATGAAAGACCAGAAAAGCCACCCGGCAAAAATTGCTGAAATGGCAGAGGACGTTTGCCATCAGTTCGGCGTGGCGCTCCCTACAAATTTTGTGGAGACCAGCCAGTGGGAGCAGTTAAGCCTTGACCCCGCTATATAAAAGAATACAGTTACAAAGCCGCAAATCCATGCTATAATGGATAGAGAGCCACAGAGCCGTTTGTCGAAATGACAGGCGGCTTTTTCTGTTTGCCGCCGTTGACATAGTGAAATCAAGGCGGTGAAACATGGCTGATATAGAGAAATTATCATTGCTCAAAATAAACGGCGTTGAAGCGCCTACCCCGCGCGAATGGACGGTAGTAGACAGCGATTTCGACAGCGACGACAGCGTGCGCGACGAAGCCGGATATCTTCACAGAACGGTTATCCGCAGAAAGCATCACGCGCCAAAATATAAATGGCGGCTGAAAGCAAAAGACCTGTCAAAGCTGCTGAACATGATAGACGACACAACACTTGAGGTAACATACTACGACCTGCTCACAAGAAAGCAGATAACGTTCACCGGATATCCGCAGGCAACAAGACAGCCCAAGCTTGTCTTGCAGCGGAGCACTTACGACGAATGTATCTTTGATTTCGAGTGCAGCTTCATCGAGTATTAAGGAGGGAAAATGTACCCAGTTTCTGAAAAGTACATAGAAGCAATACGCGCCCCCGTCCGTGAAGACCGTATCACCGGCGGTATAAGGCTGAAAGACGGAACCATAATCCCTGTTGACGACAGTATAATCGTGCAGAAGTCCCTGACCGTCACACGTAAAGTGAGCAGCTCCTCCAAGTTCGACATCGGCACGGTGAACTCTGCGGAAATGCGGATAAAAATACGCGACGCCAAGGCATACGATCATGATTTCGGCGGAGCGGTTATCAGTCTTAAATACGGCATTGTCACCGCTACTGCGGACGACGGATCCGAAACATGGGAAGACGTCCCGCTGCCGCCGTTCTATGTTGACGGCGGAGAGGCTGCCCGAAAGCAGAACATGGTGAGCCTTACCGCGCACGACACGCTCAGCAGACTTGCAGTTGACAAAGGGTCGCCGCCAACGACCAGCTTTTACGCGGCACTCACATATTTCTGCAACCGCTGTAATGTCGGCGTGGCAATTTCGGAAAGCGACTTCAACGCACTCCCCAATGCGGATATCACGCCCGATTTTTCAGCGGAAAGCATTCAGTCCTGCTGGGACGGCGTGATGTGGATAGCACAGACCGTGAATTGCTGTGCATTTGCCGATTATCGCGGGCTGGTTCAGCTCAAGCAGTACAAATACGAGGGCGGCGATAATTATGACCGCCTTATAACCGGCAAAGAGCGCACCACTATAGAATATAGCGACACACGCACTTACCTTGCATATCTGCAATCGTATGAGGGCGAAAATGTGAAGCTGTACAGCAGGGTCAAAACCTGGACTGGAACTGACGCCCCGCATATCAAGGAAGGCGCTTTGAACTTGCCGAAAAACCCTGTCGTGCAGTCTCTTTCCGCCGAACAGCAGGCGGTGATAAATCAAAGCTATCTTAACAATCGCAGCTACCCTACTCGCTATGTCAAGGCAAGCGGCGTTCCAGACCCGGCAATAGAGCCGCTAGACGTATTGGCATTTTCCGGAGGAACTATCGACATCGGGCAGATAATCAGCGTGGCTACACAGGTAACGTGGAAGTACCGCAATGGAGGAACGATATATTGTGCGAATGCTGATGAATACTCCGATGCCGCAGACGGAACCAGCGCAATAGCTACGCTTTCGCTGGAAAGCGATGTCGCGGAACAATCCGATGAAACACCCGTTATGCGCACGCAGCCCAAATCCCAGACAGAAAAGCAGATAGACGAGCTGAGGAAGCGGCTCAGCCAGTCGGGAGGAGCAGCCGAAAAGCTGCAGACTTCTGGGACAAATACTGCCGCCATAACCAATGAGTATGGTGGCATAACCACAACGGAAAATGGTGTAAAATCACTGAACATTGAAGCAAGCCCTAGCTGGAACTACTTCGAAATGAAAGCACCGCCGGGATTTTATATTCATGCAAACGAAGACGGGTACAATATAGCACAACAGTATTCTGATGGCAAAGAAAGATGCATTAGGCTTAACAAAAATAATGGAATACAAATTGTATCTGATTCGGGCGATCAAATTAGATTAGAGCTGGTAAACAGTAATATGGGAATCTTTATGGATAAAGGTGATTTCGAAATATATTCCGCTGGAAATAGGCTGTATACAGCGGGTGGCAGCCTGTATTTTAACGGCAAAAAGGTACTTTTGGAGGGATAAATTATGACATCAAAGACTATCGCGCTCACGGGCGCGGAAATCAGGGCAGATTACAGCGGCGGCACAAACGCCTGGCTCAGGAACGACGGCACTGCAACGGTGTACGCGTCCACTGCTCCCGCCGTAACGCCCGGAGCTGACGGAGTAGTCAGCATTCCGGCGGGACAGGCAGCGGCGATATACGGAGCCTGCGGAGGGGTGTACCTGCTCGGGACTGGCTCGGTTCAGCTTGTAGGCTCGGACTACACCGCATGCCCTTTTAAGACGTCAGCACAGGGCGGCGGCTCGGGTGCTGACAGCGTAGCCAGAGCCGCCATAGAAGCGCACGCGGCTGACGCGGATATCCACGTAACAGCCGATGAGAAAGCGTACTGGAATACGCTGAGCGGAAAGAACGATCTTGACAATCCGGACTTCCGGGTAAATCAGCGCGGGCTGAGCGAGTACTCCACCGGCTACACCGTGGACAGGTGGTATATCTCCACTGATAAGTGCAAAGCTGCTCCGGAATCCGATGGAATCCGCCTGACTGCTACAGCGGCGCTGACGTCAAACACCCACGCATTCTGGCAGAATATCGAATTCCCGCTTGCTCCCGGAAAGTACACGCTCTCGCTGAACGTTCTGGAGGTATCCGGAGTATGGGCCGCGCGTATCCGCACTGTGACCGCAGCCGGGGACTACGTTGACAGCTACTATACTCCCAGGCTTCAGGCTGGCATAAACAGTGTGACGGTAGATCTACCTGACAGCGAGTACATATCAGCGGTATCC
>QWCY01002012.1_pt1 | contig 28057 bp, 25 predicted proteins | sample 1972631 | NCBI WGS metagenome assembly QWCY01 (sample SAMN09866696, study PRJNA288562) | Human gut metagenome isolate pre1_stool, whole genome shotgun sequencing... | isolation source: gut | host: Homo sapiens | place: USA: California
GAAACCATAAAGATTTAATTTCCCTTTTTGTCTCTCTACGTAAACCATTGTTCACCCATGTCGCCAAATGCGTCACTGTGACATCGGGGACAAACCCCAATTTGTTTCGCGGTAGAAATACGGTAGAAAAATATGGTGAACAACACTATCCAATCGCTATGAACTGGATTTTGGGTAAATAAAAAAGCCGCTGAATTTCAGCGACTTCATTATGGTTGGTTCTAATTCGTTGCGGTTAATTGCGATATATCATTTTCCGATGCAGAACTTCGAGAAGATGTTGCCGAGGATTTCGTCGGAGGTGATTTCGCCGGTAATTTCGCCGAGGGCGTCGATGGTCGTGCGGATGTCCTCGGAGAGCATTTCGGACGATATGCCGTCGGAAAGTCCCGCGATTGCCCGCTTGATGCCGTCGTGTGCCTTAGACAGGGCGTCGTAGTGGCGCGCGTTGGACACTATCACGTCGCCGCGGTACAGCCCCTCGGTGTCGATTGTGTAGCACAATGCCTTGCGCAGTTCGTCGATTCCGATATTATCGCGCGCCGAAATGTAAATCGCTCCGTCGATGTTCCGCTGCTCCGAGGTGTCGATTTTGTTCACGACGACAATTTCCCGTGCCGCAGTTTCGTTGTCGGCAAGTACTTCCGCCGATTTCGCGGTCGGCTCTACCATTCTGATTATCACCTGCGCTGTTTCGATTGCCTTGTGGGAGCGTTCGATGCCCATGCGTTCCAGTTTGTCGTCGGTGTCGCGCAATCCGGCGGTGTCGATGAACCGGAATAGTATTCCGTCGATTACGACCTCCTCCTCTATCGTGTCGCGGGTCGTGCCGGCAATGTCGGAAACCATTGCGCGGTCGTCTTCGACAAGGCGGTTGAGCAGCGTGCTTTTGCCGACGTTCGGTGCGCCGACTATCGCCACGCGGATGCCGTTGCGAATCGCATTTCCGGTGCGGAACGACTCCATCAGCCTGCCGACAGTGGCGCAAGTTTCGTCGAGCATCGCTTTAAGTCGCGTGCGGTCGGCGAACTCGACATCCTCCTCCGAAAAATCGAGTTCGAGTTCGAGCAGCGACGTGATATTCAGCAGTCTGCCGCGCAACTCCCGCAATGATTCGGAGTATCCGCCCCTCATCTGCGTCGATGCCATTGCGTGCGCCGCCCGCGAATCCGCCGCGATTATGTCGGCTACCGCTTCCGCCTGTGAAAGGTCGATTTTGCCCGCTGCGAATGCCCGCATCGAGAACTCTCCTGCGTGTGCGGGACGTGCGCCGTGCCTGCACAGCAATCCGATTACCTCGGATGCGATGTAGCGCGAGCCGTGAATCGATATTTCGACCGAATCTTCGCCCGTGTAGGAGTGTGGAGCGCGGAAAACGGCGACCAGAACGTCGTCTATTACCCGCTCGCCGTCAGCGATTTCGCCGTAATGTACGGTGTGCGAACCGACATCCGCCAGCCGCTTGCGTCCGCGGAATATCGCGTCGCAACACTCTATCGCTCCTTCGCCGCTCAAACGTATTACTGCTATCGCGCCACCGAGAGCGGTCGCCGGTGCTGCTATTATATCATGCTCTATCATTTCCGAATGTTTTCGCAAATGTAGCGATTTATCGGCAAACGGCGAAGCCCTGCATCGATACCTTATATCCCGAATGTTTTATTTTTTGCGTCGATGCTCCGCGTTGGGTGTTGTTCGGAATGAAAAATTGGCTATCTTTGTCGTGTCAAGAGATTGACAGACATATTAGAAAGTGTTTTCGCACTGTCCTTAACAGAAAATGTGGAAGTTTTCGGAATCAAAGGGCGACGAACGGCACTCATTTCTTGTTTAGATTATGGCAGGATGCGCGCAAGCGCGTCCTTATCCCCATATCTATCCGAGTGTGGGGCATCATCGTTTATTTTGATTCGGGTATTCCACAACCTTCTGTTAGATAGACGAAATTCGGACTCCACACTTTTTGCATAATAACATTTACGGACGGCATGCGGGAGTCGGTGCTTCCGAGAATAAAATTTAAGAACCATGAAAAAATTAGCCCTGCTTTTTGCGTTCGTGCTTTTCATGCTGCCTGCCCGTTCGCAGGACACAATCGTGTTCAAGGATGCCAGCGAGATTGAAGCGAAAGTAACCGACATTACGAATGAAACCATATCGTATGTCAAATGGAACAATCCCGACGGACCGAAGTATACGGTGAACAAGTCGGAGATATTTTATGTGAAATACCAGTGCGGCGACAAGGATGTTTTCTCCGATGTCCGAACGAAATCTGCGTCGAAAGGTCTGCGTACATCTGCCGACAAATTCAGATTCGACGGCATCCGTCTTCAAAGTTATGTCTATGGCGGTGCGATTTTCATGTCGCATGCCGGAGGTCCAGCGGTGGATTTGAGCCTCGGCGTACGTTTGTGGGACTATGCCTATATCGGCGTCGAAACGGGATTTCATTCGCTGTTCTCAACATTCGAAGAAGTGTATTTTAACGGAAGTCGTTATGATACCTATGAGGGAAATATTAAGGAAGCCTATATCCCGTTAGGCGTCAATCTGAAAGGCTATATTCCGACCGGCAAGAAGATATATCCTTATGTGAATTGTTCGCTCGGCGGATTTTTCGGTTTGATGGACTTGGGCGGATTCAACGGATTCTATTGTCAGGTCGGAGCGGGCATCGACGTAAAGCGTTTCTCGTTTGGTATCGGATACAGCGGCCTTGTCAAATACGGTACTGCAAGTTGCGGATACGTGAAATTCGGTGTCCGCCTCGGCAAGTGGTAGGATTTTTTGTTCGGAGAGTGCAAAAATAGCAGTCGAGTATAATCGTCTGCTATTTTTTTGATGTCTTTGTGTCAGAGGTTCCGCGAAACTATGCCGCAGACAATCCATGCGCCCGAAATATCCGAAACGGGGGTAACTCTGTTCTCCGACCGGCGTTTCATGACACATTTGTAACGCACCGACAGACTGTCGTCGAGTTCATGTACGATACAGACTCCGGTATAGTATTTTGTTATTATAAAGCATATTTCGTCGTGCCGCAGCAGTTGCGGACGGGTGCGGCGAAGCAGCAAAGTAATGTCGCACATGTATTTCGGAGCGTCTGTGGCGAGGTTACGGTATTGCAATGCGCATTGTGCATCGCCTGCGACGAATTCGGATATAATCAATTTGCGCTCCGGCTTGCCGACAAACAGCGAGCGGGCGGTGTCGTATATCGGAATTTCCAATACCTCGGACGACCCCGCCCCATAATCCGTCCCGCACATTATCCATGAAACGGAGTATTTCGGATAGGCGTTGTGAATGATTTCGGCGAGACTGCGGCTTATGTCGTTTTTGCCTTTTTGAATGCGGTAAATCCTTTCGGAATTGTTTAATCCGATATGCCTTGCAAAACTGTTTATCGTCAGTCCCGATTTATCGATAATGTCGCTTAACCGTTGCCATTGGGGCGAAAATTCTCCGTTCATGGGGGAGTGTGGTGCTACATATTGCCTTCCAGAAGCCACTCTACCGAATATTGCGGCAGCAGTTCGTTTATTCGCTTTGCGAGGTCTTCGGTGATTTCTGCTTTGCCTCTCAATATGGAGTGGAATTGCTCCGATTCAGCGATGCCGAGTCCGAGCCGTCTCTCGAATCCCATAGTGGAGAAATTCTGTTCTTTAAGAATCTGGAAAAGTTTTGCGGAAGATTTTGTGTCTGCCATAGTTGTGAATTTTTTTGTTGAGAAAAATGTTGTAAGGTTTTGGTTTTTAGGGGCTTTAAGGTCGTTAAGGTCGTTAAAGACTTTAAAGTCCTTAAAGTCTTTAAGGTCATTATGGAGAAAAAAGCAAGGGGCGCAGTAACAAATCCTCCTTGATGGTATTGGGATACCCGGAATTAGGAAATGCACCGCGCCCTTGCCCGTCCTGCTCGAAAGCAGGACATAACAAGGACTGGCAACATTTATACCTCATTCCTAAAAAGTTCCCAATTTTTCAAGGTGGTATAAAGAGTTGCGTCTCTTATATGTCTTGTCGGCTATGCCGAATTATTCAATGGCAAAGGTAGCATAATTTCTGTATTTATTAAGGTTCACAATGCAAATATAAATAAAAATATGAATCCCTGCTAATAAGCCGTGATAAAAAGTGCGATTTACCGATTTTTTTGTAATTATGGAGAAAAATACTCGATATAAGGATCCTGAATTGGCAAAAAGATTGGTTGAGCGAATTAGAGAATTGCGTCGAAATTCTAATATTGCACAAGAAACAGCAATAGACCAATCTCATTCAGATGTATATAGGTATGAAGCAGGAAAGAAAATCCCAAATATCATGTCTATACGCAAGATTTGTGAATTTTACAATATCTCTATCCGCGAGTTTTTCGATGTCGATAATTTTGATTATCCGGAGAAGAAATAAATCTTTTGGAATAGTATAATATCAGCATTTGTTAAAGTCCACTTTTCCGTTTTTGTAAAAAATGAAGAAAGGCAGATATTATATAGATAGAGAATTTGTGATGAAAGTCGCGCAACGAATAAAAGAATTGCGCGAAGGACAATGTCATACACAGGAATATCTGATAGAAAAGGTTCATTTAAGTATAAATGAATATGAAGTTGGCAACAAAGTGCCTACTTTAATGTCTATTCTTAAAATCTGTAAGTTCTACAATATTACTCTCGATGAGTTCTTCGCTCCGATGAAATATCCGGAGAAGAAATAAACCGTTTGGGTAACGAAATTTATGTATTAGTTAAGGTTCACTCTGCAAATATAAGAATATTTTCTTTATTTACCCTTTATGGGGTAATGAAAGGCTTGCGAATTGTGATTTTTTTGTAAAAAATTGCAGATTTGAAACGAACAAATCCCATATTGGTAAGTCTGGTTGCTAAACGAATATGCGATATTCGCGAATTGCATCACCATACCCAAGAGTATTTATCGAATAATACTCGGTTGAAAATATGGGAATATGAAAGCGGGCAGAAATTTCCGTCGGTGGAATCGATAGCCAAAATCTGTAAGTTCTACAATATTACTCTCGATGAGTTCTTCGCCCCGATGAAGTATCCGGTTAAAGAATAAGACGCCTGCTGTTTAAGTAATATAGGTAGAATAGGTATTATAAGTAGTATAGGATTATATTACTTATATTACCTATATTGCCTTATTACCTATTTGCTTATATTACCTATCGCCCCTATAATACCTATGGCTTACAATAATATCTACGCTCTCGGTTTCGGCTTCTCGATGCGCAGGCGTTGCCCGATACGGATAGTGGTGGATTTCAGGTTGTTCCAGCGCATAAGGTCTTTGACCGAAACGCGGTTGCGCTTGGCTATCAGTCCGAGATTGTCGCCCGCCTTTACCTTATATATATAGCCGACGCCCTCGGCGCGCTGCTTTTCGAGGTTTGCAGGATTCAGATACTCTTTCAGATAGAGCGAATCCTTGCTGTAAATCGAGTCGCGGTTCTCGATGAAATCCGACAGATAGCGAACCGGCAGCGTAAGGGCGTATGTCTTGCGCGATGCAGGCACGATGTCGAGTTTGTATTGCGGGTTCAGCGTCCGCAGCGTTTCGAGCGGAATGTCGATTGTCGAGGCGACCTGTCCGAGGTGCATCACGCGGTCGATTGTTACGGTGTCGGTCGCGATGCAGTCGGGCGTAGGCTCGATTTTCACGTCATGGAGGTTGTGATAGGCGTAGGCGTAGGATGCCGCGATGAATTTGGGGACGTACCCGCGGGTCTCGCGCGGCAGGTAGTCGTAGATGTCCCAGAATGTCTTGCAGTTCGCTCCTGCCCGAGCAATGGCTTTGTTCACGTTGCCCGGTCCGCAGTTGTAGGCGGCGATAGCCAGCGTCCAGTCGCCGTAGATGCGGTAGAGGTCTTTCAGAAAACGGCATGCGGCACGTGTCGATAATATCAGGTCGCAGCGTTCATCGACGAGCGAGTTTATTTCCAGCCCGAGATTCTTTCCGGTTGAAGGCATGAACTGCCACATCCCGACCGCACCCATTCGCGAAGTCGCGAGGGTCGAGAGGTTGGACTCGATAATCGGCAGTGCACGCAGTTCGACGGGCAGACCGGCGTTGATGAGTTCCTGCTCGATAATCGGGAAATAGTATTTCGACAGAGCCACGATGCGTCCCAGTGCGCTCCAACGCCCGTTGAGGTATTGGTTGATGTAGCCGCGCACGATATAGTTGTAGGGCAGATGCACGGGAGAAACGAGGTCTCGGAGCCGCGAACGGTAGAGCGAGTCGGCGGGAACCGACTTTTCGGACTCCGTTTCCGCCGAATAAGGCTCGAAGAACCGGCGGTCGCCCTGCTGGGTCTGCAACGTGTGCCAGACATCGACGAGCGAGTCTATCTCGACCGGCGACAGCGACGTGCGGAGCGTGTCTATACGCGGCGGCGCGACAGGCTCGATGCGCACGGTGTCGGTTACGACGACGCGGATGGTGTCGTAGACGGGTTTCGGTACTGTTTTCCTTTTGCGTCGTCCTTCGGGTGCGGTCGCGGCGAAACATGTGCCGGCGAAAGCGATGGCGACAAGTCCGAGGACGGCGGATTTAAGTACGGGTTTCATCATGTTGTCAGAACGTAAAGTTGAGGCTCATTCCGAACGTCGCGCTGTTGCTCCTTAACGCGGGGTTGTAGGAGTAGTCTATCATCGGCTGGATGTTCAGTGCCAAATCGTCCGAAATATCGTAGTCGCGCAGGTGTGCGTCCACATGGGCGTCGATTATCTGCAAGACGTAAAGCCCCGCGGTAACTATTATGCACAGGTCGCGGTTGCGCCGGTAACTGTCGCGCAGGTTTTTGAGGAACGACGCCGAGTAGCGACCGCCGAACTCGTCCTGTGCGCCGTTGGGGTAGTTGTCGGGATTCTGGTCGTAGTCGTAACGCAGACGGTATGCCTTCTTGAACCGCTGGTATCCGCGGTTGTTCCAGTCGATACAGTATATCGTCGTGGCGAATCCTCCGATTACGATAGGCACGCGCCAGTAACTCTTGTTGTATATCTGTCCCGCACCCGGGCATATCGTCGCGAGCGTCGTCGCCTTGTTTACCGACGAAACCTCGTTGGTGGAGTAGCAGACGGCGGCATCGCCGATGAAATAGAGATACGATGCGATGGTCGTAATCATGAATACCTGCCGCCACGTGTTGTGCCGCATCATCCGCGACTGCAACGAGTTCATCTCCTCGGTGCGTATCAGGCTCTGGTCGGTCATCTGGTCGAACTGCTTTTTCAGCGGCTTGTATTTGCTGTTCTCGTAGATGCACATTCCGAGCGACGCGCCGAACGTGCCGTAAAGTATCGGCAGTTTCCAGTATTGCTTGTTGTAGATTTGTCCGAAACCGGGCAGCACGAGCGATGCCCAGCAGACCTTGCGCAACGCCATCGAATCGCTCAACAGCGGTTTGCGGTTCTCGCGCCGCTGCTGGCGTTTGAGTTGCTTTTCAGTGAGCATCACCGAATCTCCTGCCAGTGAATCCGCAGCGAGAGAATCTATCGGCTCTATCGCGGCGAACAGGTCGCGCCGTATGGAGTCGGGCAGCATCATCCGCAGCGAGTCCGAAACGGCGAACAGCGAATCTGCGGGAATTTTCGACAACGAATCCGCGAGCGTGGCAACGCGTGCCGAATCCGCTTTTGCCTGCGCGAGCGAATCGACTTTCTGTATCATGCCGCCGCGGATTACGGTGCGGTGTCCGCGCAGTTGCCTGCCGAACTGCGCATTCGCCATGCCGCATACGGCTGTCGCCGCTACGATTAAGATTGCTTTAAGCCAGATGCCCTTTATCCCGTTCGCTGCCATTATTCCCTGCCTATCGTTTCTCGGCGAACCGTTCGATGAATCGCTCTATGTCCTTGTCCTCGGCGAAATCGATTACGATTTTGCCGCCTCCGTTCCTGCCGCGCTTGATGCTGATGTCCTGCGAGAAGAACTTCTCCAAATACTCTACCAGACGGGTGTACGACTCCGGATACTCCTCCTCGGCGACCGGCTCGGCGGCGTGTGCCGCCTTCTCGGCGAGCGCGCGTGCAGCCTCCTCTATCTGCCGCACCGACATGTTGTTCTTTACGCATTTTTTGAGCAGCGAGAGTTGCTGGCGGCGGTTCTCGACCGATGCTATCGCCTTGGCGTGTCCCATAGAGATGATACCCTCCTTGACGGCGAGTTGAACTTCGTCTGGCAGTTTGAGCAGACGCATGTAGTTGGCAATCGTCGAACGCTTCTTGCCGACCTTGTCCGCCAGTGCGTCCTGCGTCAGCCCGCATTCGTCGATAAGCCGCTGCAATCCGAGCGCGACCTCTATCGCGTTGAGGTCCTGACGCTGGATGTTCTCGACCAGAGCCATCGCGTGCAGATTGGTGTCGTCCACGTCGCGGATGTATGCGGGCAGACTCTCCAAACCTGCCGCCTGCGCAGCACGCCAGCGGCGTTCACCGCTGATGATAAGGTATTTGTCGCCGTCTTTCTTGACGGTTATCGGCTGAATCAGCCCCAGGACGCGTATCGAATCGGCGAGTTCTTCGAGTGCCTGCTCGTCGAACTGCTTGCGCGGCTGCGTCGGGTTCGGTATGATGTCGGCGATTTTGATTTCGGTCATTTCCGCCATCGGTTTCGCCTTGACATCTATCGTGTCGCTGCCGAATATGGCGTCCAAGCCTCTGCCCAATCCTTTCTGTTTCATATCTTTTACTTTTTACGATTTCTTTTGAGGAACTCCTTCGCCAGCGTCAGATAATTTATCGACCCGACAGCCGAGGCGTCGTAGAGCATTATCGGTTTTCCGTGCGACGGTGCTTCTCCCAAACGGATGTTACGCTGAATTATTGTGTCGTAGGCGAGCGGTCCGAAGTGTTCGCGCACCTCGGTCGCCACCTGATTGTTCAGTCGGTTGCGCATGTACATCGTCAGTACGAAACCCTCGATTTCGAGCGACGGATTGAGTCCGCTCTTGACAATCTTTATTGTGTTGAGCAACTTGCTCAGACCTTCGAGCGCGAGATATTCGCACTGCACCGGTATCATCACCGAGTCGGCGGCAGTCAGGATATTGACGGTAGTGTATCCGAGCGACGGCGAGCAGTCGATGAAGATGTAGTCGAATCTGTCGCGGACACTGTCGATGATGCGCTTGATTACATGGTGTGCGCTCTCCATTTTCGGCAGTTCGGTGTCCGCCGCCACGAGGTCGATGCTCGACGGCAGCAGCCACAGATTCTTCACGTCCTCGCTCTTGACGATTACTTCGTCGGCGGTCTTTTCGCCCGATATGCACTCGTATATTCCGTCGAGATTGATGTCGAAACCCAGCCCCGACGTCGCGTTCGCCTGCGGGTCGGCGTCGAGCAGAAGAACCTTTTTGCCCAGCAGGGCTATGGATGCCGACAGATTTATCGCCGTCGTGGTTTTGCCCACGCCGCCTTTCTGATTCGCGAGTGCTATTACTTTCGCCATTTTGTGTCTGTTTTATGAAAATGTGTCGTTTATGCTCCGACGCCTTTGCGCGAGGAGATACAATCGGGCAAATTTAATAAAAATAACGCAAACTCCGCCATTTATTTTCCGATACGTCGAATTTCCCGCACGAATCATGCGACATCGCTCGCCTTGCCTAAAAGACCTTAAAGTCATTAAGGACATTAACGACCCTAATGACCTTAAAGTCCCTTTCCCCACAAAAATAATCCGCGCAGACCGGTGAAGTCTGCGCGGACAAGACGGAACTCCGCCAAAAATCCTATTCGGTCTTGATTTTCCTAAAAGTCGTAGCCAATTATTTGGTCAGCATAATTGCTCCAACCGCTTGCAGATTTATACGCATCGACCGAAGCCGTCGGGACATAAATTTTAGACGAAGTCGAGATATTATAAAAAGCCCTCCAAATTGTCGGAGGTGTAATCGGTTTACAATAAATGCTTATTAGGTTGCTGCAATTGGAGAATGCATCTTCGTCAATCGAAGTAACGTGGTTGCCAATAGTAATTTTTGTCAGGCTACTGCAATTGTAAAATGCAGAAACACCAATCGAAGTAACGCTATCAGGAATAGTAATGCTCGTCAGGTCGCTGCAATTATAGAATGCAGAACTTCCTATTGTTGTAACGCTATCTGGAATGATAACGCTTGTCAGGTTGCTGCAATAGCAGAATGTACCATCTCCAATCGAAGTAACTCCGTTTGGAATAATCAAATCTGTAACCAATTTCCCGTTCAGATATAAATTATGGGCATAATATAACGGGTTGGAATAGGAATATCCATAAACATAATTTTGTCTAAAATTTATTACACACCACTTTGCAATATTTGTAATATATACGCCACGAAGTCCGCTGCAACGGTAGTATATAGCAGCTGTTGATTATCAGCAACTTGCAGATAATACGGTAGAAAAGTCCTGTGTATTTGATACGAGGGACTAAAAAAGTGAAGATTTAACGATTTTAACCTTTATTTCATGCGAAATGTGGCAAGTTGAATAATTTTTTAATGCGATTACCAAGTTTATGGGTTCGGTTCAAACGACCCCATAACAAACATACTATTTAAGGGGGGGGGTGGTTTCAACCCACCCCCTTAGGAATGCGTACTAAAAGTGAGATTGAGATTCTGAATGGTCAAAGTGCAATAGATATAGATGGTGTGTGTTGAAACCACCCCATCACACGAAACTTTGCACAACGATTCTTTGAGGCAAGGGGGTACGGTTGAATCGACACCCTTAGAGAAGAGTATTTCTCTGAATTGCTGCAATAAAGTTTTTTGTTGTTGATTAAGCATCAAAATCAATGTTGTCAAATATCCAAGCAAATAATTTCTGCAAGCCGCACAATATACCACAAAAAAACACTAACTTTGTGGCAAAATATAAAACTATGGGTGCAAACAGTTCTTACAAGGCGATGCACGATATTGTGGAGCAGACAAAAGAAGGAACAATACTTATTCCTGATGATTTCACAACGTGCGGCACTCCCGATGCTGTACGGTCGGGACTAAGCCGCTTGTGCCGTAACGGATTGTTGTATCGCTTTGCAAAAGGTATTTACTATAGACCTTTGTATGACAAGTGGGACGGCACATTGCGTGAGCCGTCATTAGATGCCATTGCCTTGAAAATAGCTCAACGGGATAATGCGCGTATTATTCCGACCGGAGCATACGCACTTAACAAACTGGGATTATCTACTCAGGTTCCGGCTAACATTATCTATATAACGGACGGCTCTGCACGGCAGGTCAAGTTCGGAGAGGGAAAGAGTATCACTTTTCGGCACAGTAATGACTTGGGAAATTTTGCCTATCAATCCCAATTAATGCAACTGGCTGTTCTTGCCATGCGCGAGATTGGCGAGAAAACCATAACTGAAGACCAGAAGGGAATAATAAAAAATATGATAACCAGCCATGTCTCGGAACAAGAATTTAATCATGATATAGTTCTTGCTCCTACATGGATAAAAACGATATTACAGCGATGAAATTCATTGATTTGTCAAAAGAAGACCGTGTGGATATACTTGACCGTGTTTCCTCGGAATTGAACATCCGCCAGCGGGAGGTCATAGAAAAGGATTGGTGGGTCACGGCGGTTCTCCGTGCCATGTTCGGTTTATCTTACGCCGACCATTTGTCTTTTAAGGGCGGAACATCGCTGAGTAAGTGCTGGCATCTGATTGACCGTTTTTCCGAGGATATTGATGTTGCTATTGATAGGGAGTATCTTGGTTTTACAGGAACCTTATCCAAGACGCAAATCAGTGACAAACTGCGTCGTACAGCCTGTTCTTTTGTAAGAGAGACCATGCAGCATGACTTGGCAGAACAGCTATATCAAAACGGCATATCAAAAGAAAAGTTCAAGGTGAATGTGGATATAACTCCTATCTCCACAACAGACCCGGAAGTCATCAACATCAATTATGATTCCGTGCTGTCCTTTTCCATAGATGGAGCGGATGGTAATCAATACGTTCTTCCCAAGGTAAAAGTGGAGGTCAGCGGCAGGTCAATGAGCGAACCTGTGCAGGAAATTGCACTTGATTCCATGATTGACCAAGTATATCCGAAAGCACCCTTTGCAGAGCCTAAGTTCATGGTGCGAGCGGTTCTCCCGGAACGTACTTTCCTTGAAAAGGTATTCCTGCTCCACGAAGAATTTGCCAAGCCAAAAGATTTAATCAGAGTGGAACGGATGTCACGCCACATGTACGACATCGGGCAGATGTTGAAAACGCCGATAGCAGAGTGTGCTATCAATAATGCAGACCTCTACCGCCAAGTAGTGGAGCATCGCCGCACGTTCATCGGTTTGCGTGGCTTCGATTATGACACTCTTTATCCGGCAACACTCAATATCATTCCCCCTACTTCTGTCGTTGAACAATGGAAAGCCGACTATGAGAATATGCGGTTGCACATGATTTATGGTGAGTCGGTATCATTTGAAGAGTTGATAAACACTCTCAAAGATCTGAATGATAAAGTTAGAGAAAATAAAATACTATGGAAATAGTAAAAGAAAGCAAAAAACCATATCTGCGAGGTATAAATGAAAAGCTGGCAACAAAGTTCAAAGAATCATCTTTGTGTACTCTTGTTAAAGAAGACAAGGACTTGCTGGCATGTATTCGCAACAATGCCATCGGTATTTATCACCTTGCAGACAAAGTTGCAATGGTACACTGTAACAGAGAGGGAGAATTGGTGTGCGATGTTAATGATTTCTATGTGTCAGGAAAGCATACCGGTAAAGAACATCAGTATAAGGCAGGGGTATTATGTACGAAAATCAGAGATATAAAAGCAAACAGTTTAAGTCGTAGTACTCCGGAGAAGAATGCCCAGCATACCCTTGTATCCAATAATAATTCCAATCCTGATTCCGAATGGTTTTGTACAGATATCGAATATCGCCAATCAGAAAAGGTTCAGGAATTTACGTGCCAGAAATTTAAAGGCCGGTTTGATATTATTGCCGTATCAAAGAAAGCCCCACACCGAATAGCCGTAATAGAACTAAAGTATAACTCGTCTGCAATAGCGGGAACAGCAGGCATCGTGAAACATATTATGGATTTCAAGAGATTTTCCCAAAAAACGGAATGTTTGGAAAATCTCTGTTCGGAAATTGTATGCCAACTTCATAACCTGCATCAGATTGGTGTAAATGTTCCCGAAAGACTTTTAAAAACGTCTTATAATTTTTCCGGAAAGATAGAATTTTATGTAATAACGCTATGGGATAACAAGAGCGCACATAATCCCAAAGAGACAATGGGACGGTATCTTTTCAATGACTTGCGCAAGAAGTGGGTTGAGGAAAACTCGACATGCGTATCTAAGAAAAATGCCATGAAAGAAACGGGGATTGATGTTGAAAACAATCCTCCATTTGATATTAAGTTCCTATTCAAGAAAGTGCAAAGTCCAACAGACTTTAATATTGACGACATTTTACAAGATACATTATACGACTGTGTCCTATGAAACTAATCATTCATCGCGGAACAAATCAGATTGGAGGCTCAGTCACTGAGTATGAGCATAACGGATGGCGACTGTTTGTTGATTTCGGTGAGCAGTTGCCGGGAAGTGTTGCATCCGAACCACTTGATATTAATGGTTTGACTAAAGGCAACCTGTCAAAGAGTGCTATGCTCATTACGCATTATCATGGCGACCATATCGGCAACATTCATCTGTTGCCAGATACTGTTCCCGTCTTTATGGGGAAATTAGGTCTTGAGATTCAGAAAATAACATCAAATCACCTGAAAGGCGTTGATGAGATACAAGCACGTTTGTTTGAACGCCTTGAAAAAGTGACTCCATTTGAAGCAGGGGTGTCTTTTGCGTTTGGACCATTCAAGGTGATGCCGATAATCATTGACCATTCGGCTTTTGACGCTTGCGCATTCAAGATTGAAACAGAAGATGCGACCGTATTTCATACAGGTGACTTCCGTACACACGGATTTCGTAGCGGAAGATTGCGTGAAGTGATTGATAAATACATAAGGAAAGTGGATTACGTGATTTGCGAGGGCACAAATGTAAAGCGTCCCGATGCCACATCACAATCTGAGCATGATTTGCAAAAGCAGTTAGAAAAAGAATTTCAACGATATAAATACAACATTGTTTATCTCTCCTCCACCAACATAGACCGCTTATTCTCAATTTATCATGCCGCATTACGGATGGGCATTCCCTTTATTATTGACTCTCATCAAAAACGGATAATGGACGTTGTGGCCAACTCCTCCCATGTTTGGGCAAAGTCAAGTCTTTATAAGTATGGGAAGTATGAGCCTGTAGTCTTGATGTATAACAAGAAGAATCCAAAAGAGTTTCTTATTAGTGAAAGACTTATGTCTTTCCTTCAGGAAAAAGGATATATACTAATAGCCAGAAATAATCCGCGATTTTACCATTTCATAAACAAAATTCCGGGTGCTCCCAAACAATATTACCTCTCTATGTGGAACGGATATGTAAACGACCCAACATCACCCTCATACAACAAAGAACTTGCAACTGCACTTGGAAAAGAATACCTTTATCGCCATACCAGCGGACATTGTGACATGAAGAACTTGAGCACTCTCTTTACATGGCTTTCTCCCAAAGCGATAATCCCTATTCATACAGATGCGCCAGAAGAGTTTGCCAAATACTTTAATAACCAATGGAGAATAGACCTTTTACAAGATGGTGATTCATTTACGTTACACTCTTAAAAGATTTTTCTAATGAAAATACTCCATATATCAGATACTCATGGACGACATGAAGAACTGACAAATCTACCAAATGCAGACATTGTCGTTCATTCGGGTGATTTCTGTTTTTCGGGAGCTGAATCCGAAGTACTTAATTTCCTGAATTGGTTTATCGCATTGCCGTACAAGCATAAAATTTTCATTGCCGGCAACCATGACGATTGCTTGTGGGACGGTAATATTGAAGGACTTCCAGACAATTGCCATTTCCTGCGATATTCATCTATAACCATAAACGGAATAAAATTTCATGGCATTCCAATGTTTATGCACGATTGTATCACAGATATAAATATAAAGGGAATAGCGAAAATACCTGTTGACACAGATGTACTGATAACCCATAATCCTCCAATCAACATCTTGGATTTCGATGACAACATACACTATGGCTCTCCCGAATTATTGACTAAAGTCAATGAAATCAATCCTCAGTTTCACCTGTTTGGACATATTCATGCTTCAAACGGTGAAATAACTATTGGTGCAACAAAATTTGTTAATTCGGCTATCGTAAGCGAAGATTACTCGTCGTTACAAGATTATCATATACTTCAGATAAGCCAAACAGAAAAATATTTATAACTTATGGGCAAATTGGGAAGCAAACCGGCAGAAATACAATATATAGAAGTCAGACCTGACGATCATATCGTATGCCTAAATATATCAAAGACATATAAGAGTAAAGAACGGGCAGATATCTATGATTGCGTTAGACTTTATTGGCGTTTGAATGTCGGACGAGCAGAGATGGCGAACCTTGTGTTTGCTATTGTGGATGGTATCATTGTAGGGGTATTTCAACCTATTCGTTGGTATAAATCCAATCACCCTCAATACACGAATAGATTTGAATTTGAGGGAGTTGAAAAAGAGTGCCCGTTCTATTTTGGGTAGGAGTGTATTGAATGTACTGAATCCCAAAAGTCAAAATCCAGTATCATACATTAACCTTTAATTAATAGATACTATGAATTTGAGTTTTCTTAAAAATATACAAAGGGAACATTTTAATGAGATTGCAACAGAACTAATGAATCACTATTGCATTCTTAAGCATGATTCGAGAGATAACTGTGATGTTATTTATCGTTTTGCCGAAGTAGAGTTCTATCTATATGATGCTAATGAACAGGACATAGACATAAGTACATACTGTCGTGATTGTAAATGCGAGGAATGGTTTTTTCATGCCAGCGGTGTAGATATTGCTTTTGAAACAATTCAAGATGAGAATGAATTGATACGGTTTGGAGGCATTCTTATTCGTGGTATAGAAATATACAAACAGGACGAACAGAAGCAATGGAAACAGATTGGTGTCGTCGGTGGCCCTAAGCTATCAATGTATGAGATATTCAATCATTGTTCTAGGATGCCTGATATAATTGCTATTCCTGACACATTCAATAAAGACAGACAAATTGGTAATGCTACAAAACGCATAGGCATAAAAGACAACTTGTACCAGCGATTTGTTTTTAATGACGTAAATTGGGATAAGCCTACCAAGAGAATAGTCGAGACCAAAGATAAAACAGGAAAGTATCACGTTATACTGGAAAGTACAACAAAAAAATATAATCCAAAGCTATAATCATGATAACAGATTTCCAGTGTAATAGGGTTTATTTCTCTTCTTTGCTGCAAAGAGTTTCTCCCAAGACATATGCATCCATGGTCTCTGCACTCGAAAAACACTGCGTTGAATATCGATTACTAGTCAATACGAACGATGTTTGGTGTAGAGACTATATGCCTATTCAAATTGCAACAGATACATTTTGTGGCTTTGATTATGACCCCGATTATTTGCAAGAAACGAAAGAACTGCTTGCAACACGGACAGATGGAAACCAAGTTTGCAATAATTTAGGGTTTGAAGTAAAACAGCCTATAATGCCTTTAAAAATAGATGGCGGTAATGTGATTCGTTGCGATAATAAAATCATTATGATAGAAAAGGTGTTCAAAGAAAACAGAACATCTTGGAAAGAACTGACCAAAGCAATAGAAGAACATTTTATGGCCGAATTGGTTGTTCTACCTTGGGATGAGTCTGAATTTTATGGTCATTCAGATGGCTTAGTCAGATATATAGGGAATGACCGCGTTTTGATAACCAATTACGACCGATTTGACAAAAATTTCACCTCTAAAGTTATTGAGATTCTGCGACAACACTTCAATGAGGTTTTCAAACTGGAGTATAACACCCAACGTCAACATAAACATAATTGGGCATACATCAATTGGCTTCAAACAGACAAAGTGTTACTCATTCCTTCATTCGGTTATCCGGAAGACAAACAAGCCTTTGAACAAATAACGTCGCTTATGCCAATCTATCAAGGACACGCTGAAATGATAAATGCAAAAGACTTGATTTGTCACGAAGGCTGTTTGAATTGTGCAAGTTGGACAATATATCAAAAATAAGTACAAGTGTTTAATTTTATCGTTTTATTCCACTACTCTTTTTCTTCTCACCCCACGGCATATCAGACTGTGAGCCACCTCCTCCAGTACCCACATGAGTTTGTGCCGACCCACCGCTCGCCAACATAAAGGCTGTACCGAGTAGTTGGGCTTGTGTTTCGCTCACTTGTTCCTGTGGTTCAAAAACGGCATTGACAAATTCCTCGTCCGTCAGTTCTCCACGGAAATGTCTTTGGGCGGTATCGTATGGGATGTCATATTTCGTGTCATCAAAAAGGGCATCCCCGACTTTCGTCCAGATATGCAGGGATGGATTGCGATAGTTCGGCACGAAGATTCGGGTAAGTTCAGCCCCAGACGAAAGACGGTAGCGCTGTGGGTAAGCCAGCCTGTCAAGTTTTGCAATCTGTTTGTTCTTCTCTTCAATCATCTTATGCAGGTGGGTAATTTCAGACCGCTGTCTTTTGATGACGGCTTCAAGGCTTGCCTGCCTTTCGGATGTCTGTTCTAACTGTGAGCGATATTCCTGTCCCATCGCTTTCATCTTGTGAGCCATACCTGCCAAACGTTCTTTCAAGGCAGTGTTTTCTTTTTCCATATCTGCATATTTACCCTTGCCGAGTAATTTTGCCGCGCTGGAAAGAATGGCATTGCCGTTCTCCCGGTTTGCCTTGTCCTGCTTACGAGCAATCTCTTCATCCAGTTCCGCGCCGATTTTTTCGCGGACTTGGTTCTCGTGTTCAAGGTGTTTCTTTTTGTTGGCGGCTTCTTCCATCTCTTGTTTTTGCTTGGCAATGATAAAGTCCGTGCGTTCCAGATGTTCATTGCCTGTTTCCTGTTTTCGAGTGCCACGCTCCATTTCAAGACATTCCGCCACCATGTCCTGCATCAGGCTCATGTCAACTTTACCGAGCTTGCAGGATTTGCCTGTCTCATGATTCATCCAGTCCCATACGATATGGGCATGGCTATTCGGTTTCCATGTGGAGTTGTCTCCCGGTATGCCGTAATGTCCTTCATCCTGGTGGATGAAGATTTGCAGGGCTGTGATTCCCCATCGCTCATGGCAGCGGTCGCAATACTTCCTAAGCTGGTCTATGGTCGTGTCTTGTTTGCACACCACCACGCTCTCACGAAGCGGAGAACTGTCATTGACGACTTTTGTCTTGCCGGTCTTTTTGTCGGTGACTGTTCGCTCCTTTGTCTGCATGGCACGTCCCGTTTTCTCTTTTACCATCCGGGCAATTTCATTATAATAAGCGGTCAGGTCCTTTCCCTCCATCAGCGAGGACTCCCATGACGAGTTTTTCGGTGTAAGATCGCTTCTGATATAGAGCCGATCCTTGTTAATACGTTTGAGATATTCCTGGGTGCGTCTGTTGTGTGCCTCGCTGCTGCCTATGTTGCAAGGCTTGATGTGGTCTGATGTCTGTGCCATTTTTCCTGTTCTTAATTTTGAGTGAAACGAATTGATAAGGTTCTTAGGACAGTTTCCTAAGCGGAGTTTGCAAAGAGAGGGTCACTCTTTGCTCGGGGTTCTCAGGGGTGAACGCCCTGAGTGGGTTATTAGGGCAAAGCCATAATCCCCTCGGGAGAGCCCACAACTACGAAAGCGAAGCGTGTAGTTATAGTGGGCTATATGAGCGGCAAGCCTTACAACCGGCAAGCCGGAGGTTACCCGTCATCCACGACCGGAACAAGACCGAGAGTGTCTATTAGCATTTGCAAGGCGGGATTGCGTTCCGTCATTTCACGAATCATCCGCTGCGCCCTTGCAAGCGGAGTGTCTTCACGGTATTGCCGGAGGGACTGCCAGTCACGAAGAATCAAGTCCGCAATGTCTATCTTTTTCTTACGGTCGACTTCCGTGGCGTTCTGCTCCAGCACATCCGAGACTTTGATACTGCGGCAGAATGAAAAGGCTTTTACACACTCTGTCCATTCCCGATAACCATCTACGTCGGGAAAGAAAATCACGGTACGGTTGGTAAGCACTTTCATCTTTTGGACGGCCAACTGGCTCTTTCCTCCAGTGGCGAGCCATACACAATCGGGATATTGGACCGAGCAGATAAGAGCGGTCTTTTCCGATTCCACCACAGCCACCACCTTGTCCCGATTTGCCAATGATGATAACAGGTGTTCGCCAAACAGACATTGGGTAAGTGTCCAGTCCTGATTGAACACTCCCTGCTTCTTCAACAGACTATGTACCCAGTTCACGCCTTTGTCCTTGATACGGTGTCCGTCTTCCTTGTTGTAGGCGATAATCTTTCCACCACGCACATGGTTGTCCTTGTCAATCTGCCAGAAGATGGTTTCCCCGTTTCGGGTCGCTCCTATATGATAATCATCCAGCACACGTTTGAGGATCGCCTCATTATCCTTTTGTAGTGAAAAGAGAAAATGTATCAAGTGACTGTCGTCGCTACGGGAACGGGTGACATACTCCATCGGTATGGCATCAATGGATTTGCTTCTGTGGATTCCTTTGGCGATAATCCTATTCGGGGATAGCCGCGTCCCATTCACGTCTTTTTCGAGATGGTCTCTGAAATACTCCTTCGGTGGATAGTGATAACCACATCCGCTCTCATGATCACACCTCCCCACGCTCTCGTCAAGCGGTTGTCCGTTCTCGTCCACATAGTAAGTGAAGCATTTAGTCCGTCTGCATTTGGGGCATGTGTGACGGCTGCTCCGGTTCCTGTATTTCTCTAATTGGTATGCCATATCTCATACTTGTTTTATGTTCTCATCAAGATTCATTATCCCAAGTGTCCCACTTTTACATTCCATGCTGGATGGGACATCGGGACAGGTGGGACACCTTGGGGCAAATTGAGGGTAACCTATAATTGGTGTTTGACAAATGTCCCATACGCTCCATATTGTCCCAAGTGTCCCTGACCGTCCCTTGTGTCCTATCGTTCCATAGGGGAAAAGGTGGGACATGGGACATTCCATACATATCATGCCTTACAGTACCTTTCGACTGTGCTTTTGGATATGCCGAGTTTCTCTCCGATTTCACGGTAGGACATCCCTTGCGAGTGAAGAGACCGGGCATCACTCTTCATTCTGTTCCGTTCCTCTTCCGTAATTTCCTTGAGGTGTGCGGATTCGGTCGCGTGACCGAGCGTGACAAACCGCAGAAAGTCATCTGCTTTCTCAATGGCGCACACAATCACGTGGTTGCCGCCATACTCAAAGTTCCCGTATCTCACTTTGAGTTGCTTGATGTATCGCAGGTTCTCATCCTTCGCGCTCTTACCAATGGCAAATACACTGTCAAAGAAATTGTAGAGTTTCTTGCTTCCTGCAAGGTCGTTCTGTGTTATCGGCATATTCAGTTGTCGCTTGGGCGTATGCGCCAGTATAAGGATGGAAAGTTCATGCTTGCGCTTCAACTCCATCAGCCTTGACATCAACCGTCCGGCATCCTCGCCCTTTTCAGAAGTCATGCAGAGATAGGACAGGTTGTCTATGATGAGAATCTTACAACCCATATCCACGGACAACTTCTCAATCTCCATAATCAAAGTGTTCTCGAAATCGTCTTGTGGGCAGAGGCAGTCCCTTGAAATCTCCACCCGGTACAGGTCATCGGGGAAGCGGTGGCATTGCCCGGTGGTCTCATTGGTGTAGCGTAACTGAAACTGTTTGTCCGAAAGTTCGAAGTCAAAGTAGAGGACTTTCCGTGTCTCTGCTATCTCAGCCGCAATCTGCACGGCATAGATGGATTTTCCGAGGTTGCTATCCGCGAACAGGCAGCACACCTCCCCCTGATACCACAGCGTGAGCCACAACGGAACAGGATTCGGGCGGTTCGCCGCTTCCTGAATGGTGACGTTGGCGGTCTTGACGGAGAACATACCACTCCATACCAGTACGTTCTCCGCTTGTTGCCTTTGGCTATCCAGTTCCGCACCTATGGCGGCTATTGCATTGAAGGGCTGCCTGGCGGTTTCATTTCTTTCTTCCGTTTCCATGATTACCAATTTCTGTTTGATGGCTTGCGCTTGTTGGAAGCAAGGATAGCCGCGTTTTCTTCCTCCATCGTCAGCGGTACGGGATTCTTGCGATTACACTCCAGCCACTTGTCCAGTTCGTCCTGATAGAGGACATACCGCTTGCCCGGTTTGGTGGCCGGAATAGTCCCGTTCCCCAATTTCATATAAAGGGTGCGCAGTGGTATCTTCAAATACTCGGCAGCATCCTCCACCGACATGGGGCGGTGGGTGTTCTCCTTGCGTTCCGTGTTCTCCTTTTGCAGACAGGTGAGCATCTGTCTCATGCCGATAACCTCGTCACGAAGCTCGGCCACGACCTGTGGAAGGTCATTGAATGTGAGTCCGTTTTCCATATTCATAAAATGTTTGATGCCGCAAAAGAACACTATGATGTACCAGTGATTCAATTTATTGACGGTAATCGCAGGATAATCGTAATGTCAAGGAGTAATCGGCAATATGGGGAAAGGGAAACCGCTTACAGTAAGAGAGTTATATCTACATTTACACGCAATGGCATACAACGGCAAAGGGAAGCCCAAGATGGACTTCCCTGTATGGGATGCAAAAGCGAATCGGATTTTTTAAGAATGAAAATTGGAATTGCCGGTTTGCTTGGGTCTGTCAAGTTTGATATGTCCCTTGTCTGGGTCGCAGGTCAGGCTTCTGGCCAGCGATTCGGTTTCCACAGCCATAAGTTCAACCGGGAACAGGCTTTTGATAAATCCGGCTTGCACCATTACTGAATACCCGTTCTCGAATCCGAGTCGCACACCGATGTTCCACACCAGATGCTTGAAGTCCGATGTCTTCAACCTGTCTTTCGGGTTCGGCATACGTTTGAGGGTGACGTCTTTGGGAGTATATGCAGGATTGTCACACCACGCTTCAATCTCGCCACAGAGTAACACCAGGTTTTCTTCTGTAGTGAACGGTGCCATCTTCCTTTTGACATAATCAAGGATGGAATTGACAAGTAGCAGCCTGTTGTCTTGCTGCTTCTGTTCAAAATCCGCACAATAAGTCCGGTATTCTTCCTTGGTTACAACAGGGGCAGATTCTGCGGTAGATGTAGCTGCAACTGTCACCTGTTCCGGCTGGTCTTCAATCAAAGGTACATCAGTATATTCCTCTACTACCAATGTCTCAACCGGTTCAGTGTTGTTCCCGTTCCTTACCTTCTTCACCATCAAGGTACAAAGTGTTACCAAATCGGCAAGCATGTATTGGCAGACAGCAAGATACAGCAGCCACAACAGACCGTTGCAGCCTAAAAAAGAAACTGTCTTGATGAAGGTATCTCCGCCGAAATCGGAACTGATTCGGGTGGACGCCATTAATGAAAGGGCAAGTATGATTATGCCGGGCAAGCCATAAAAAAGGCAATTCTCTGTATTGACAATCGTGTTCTGATTCTTCATTCTTATACTGGTTATTGCGCCTTGTCAGCGGTTGTTTGTCACAAAATTACAATAGACCTTATCGTTATGCCAAAAGAAATTGCAGATATGAGCAATTATTTACGACTTATTAGTGTTTAGGGCGCATTTCATACTTAAAATCATACTTTGAACAGCCAAAAGACTGCGATTTTTACTCTACCTTACGTTTCAGCGTGATGCGGTTTGCCGCCTCCTTCTTCCTGCTACTCACACTGTCGAGATAGCACTGGGTGGTGACGAGGTTCTTGTGCCCGACAAGTTCCTGCACAGTTCTGGAATCCGTTCCTGCCTCCAGTTGCAGGGTACAATAGGTGTGGCGGCTTGAATGGTAGGTGATGTTCTTGGTGATTCCTGCCGCCTTTATCCATTGTTTGAGTGCTGTCTGTGTCATGCTGTCCTTGAAACCGGGGAACACAAGTCCCATTCTTGAATCACTGTCTATCAATGCCAGTGCCTCCTCCCCGATGGGATTATGTACAATCTGCTTTGTTTTCTGCATACGGGTGGTGATGTAGAGAGTGCCGTCAGCTTCGGGCTGTATCATTTCCCATGAGAATGCCTTGACATCGCTCTTCCGCAGTCCCGTGAGGCAGGAGAAAAGGAAAGCGGTTTTCAGTACGGGCTCTTCACACGGAGTTTCTGCCAGTTGTATGAGTTCCTCCGCAGACAGCCCCACCTTGTCTGTCGGGATGCTTTCCGCGCGTTCCAGATAGGGACAAGGATTCTCCTTGATCTTCTTGTCTCGATGGGCAGCATGGAGCGTACCGAGGAACGCGGACCAATAGCTGGCAATGGTATTGGGATGCAGTTTGCGCTTTTGATGGATGACCTGATGCGTGGTGCGCAGATATTCCAGAAACTTGTTGCACAGCTCTACGGTAATTTCGGCAAAGGTGCATTTGCCGCCTGTAAACAGGTTGAAGTGCAGGAATGCCTGCTCATAGCGAGAGTTTTTCTTTCCCGCGTACTTCTTGAAGTAATCAATGAAACTGCCGTTCAGTTTGTTCTTGTCAAAGAACTCATAACGCTCGTTTACAATCTCCTCGTAGCGGCGGCATCGCAGAGCTTCTGCCTTCTCCGACAGCCGGGCATTGTAGTCCTTCTCACGCTGTGTCTTCGGATGTGCGTAGATGTAGATACCGAGCGATTCATGACGCAGCACTTTGTTGGTGGTCTCGTCACGGTAGCCGGGATAATAGTCGAGGAAGAAGGACAGCATTTTGCCGCCTTTGATTTTCCGTGTATAAAGGTTCACGGTCTTGCAAATGTTTGCCATAATCTTTCTTTGTTATTGATGGATATTACTCGGTGGAGACCTTCTCCACGCTGCAAAGGAATGGAATGATGTGGCGTTGGTGGCAGATAATGACGGTAATTGACCAATAATCGGCCAATAATCAATGGTCACAGCCCTTTGGCGGCTCTCTCAGCCATCACACGCTCCACATCCGCACGGAAAAGCAGGTTTCTCACACCGACTTTCCGTTTCCCGATACCGTGTACTTTGGCGATATGGTGAATGTTCGCTTTGGACAGTCCGTATTTTTCCGACACATATTCCACGGTACAGTAGCGTTCATCCTCCATTAAATCAGTCTGACGGAGCTCGTCAAGGTGTGTCTTTGAATAATAGAGTATGCCGTATTCCTTTTTGGTTGGGATGCGGTGTCGGTAGGCATAGGCATGGATGGCGGTCGGTTTCATGCCGAACACCTCAAACACTTGTTCTGTGGTTAGCCACTCAGTGATGGAGGCCATGTCAGCGGTCAGCCCGAGACATTCCTCCACGTGGCTTTTGCTGTAATAGTTCTTGCCTGCAATCTTACAAATGGGGATTTGGTTGCGCTTGGCGGTAGTGTAAAGCCATGCCTGCTTTACCTTATAAGTGGAGAGGACTTCCTCGCCGGAAATGTAAGAGAGGATTTCTTCAGAAGCCGGAATAATGGTCTTGTTCTCCTTACCGGATCTCTTTTGACTGATGGCCCCGGCTCTCTTAGGGCGTGTGCCGGGTATCACCCTGTTATAAGGGTTGTCCTCCAGCATCCTTTCTATATCTGCTCTGCGTATGAATGCCATGCGGCTGCTGATGCGTGAAGCCCGCAGTCTGCCTTGTGCCACGAGCTTATAAATGTACTGGCGTGAACATCCCATTAGGATGGCAGCCTTTGAAAAGGTGAGATACTCCTGACGCTGTATCTCTAAAACAGGTTCTACGGCATTGAGCAAATCCTGCTGTCGCTTCTTCTTCGCTTTCTTGGCTTCATCGGCGCAATGCACGGAGCAATACTTCTGCATACCACTGTTGGCTATGAATGTCCTGCCACAGAATGCACATTTCTTGGTTGCTTTCATTCTTCCCTTTGTTTGATGTTGAACACTCTTTTCTGTGTATTCCATCGGGGAGTGAACGGAAGTCAATCATTGTCACCTGTTGTCAACCGGGTAAATATCTGTGGCAGTCTTCGTATTTCGTCCTGCCGCTTGTCACTCCTTGTGAACTGTTGTAAACCGATGTCAACGGACTGCGATTTTATGGCAACAAAAAAGTCCCGTACATTAACCGCGATAGAAATATGTTACAAAAATATGCGGAAAATGACGGAATACCAAATACGGACTGCGAAGTGTTAAATTTGAAATAACATTGATATTCAGTGATTTAATTACAGATACTACTCGTTGCTTGCAGGTGGTTACACCTATCTAAATACAACCCATGAATGCAGAATCTCCAATCTTAGTAACGCTGTCGGGAATGTTAATGCTTGTTAGGCTGCTGCAACCGGAGAATGCAGAATCTCCAATCTCAGTAACGTTATCTGGAATGTTAATGCTTGTCAGGCTGCTGCAACCACAGAATGCATACCCTCCAATCTCAGTAACGCTGTCTGGAATAGCAATGCTTGTCAGGCTGCTGCAACCACAGAATGCATACCCTCCAATCTCAGTAACGCTGTCTGGAATAGCAATGCTTGTCAGGCTGCTGCAACCGGAGAAAGCATGCCACAATCCAATTTCAGTAACGCTGTCGGGGATGGTAATGCTTGTCAAACTGCTGCAATCGTTGAATGCATAATTTCCAATTGAAATGACACTGTCGGGAATAGTAATGCTTGTCAGGCTACTGCAACCGTTGAATGCAGAATCTCCGATAGAGGTAACGCTGTCGGGAATGGTAATGTTTGTCAGATTGCTGCAATCGTTGAATACAGAATCTCCAATTGAAGTAACATGATTGCCAATAGTAATGCTTGTCAAACTGCTGCAATCGTTGAATGCATAATTTCCAATTGAAATGACACTGTCAGGAATGTTAATGCTTTTCAGACTACTGCAACCATAGAATGTAGAACTTTCAATCGAAGTAACTCCGTCTGGAATGTTAACACTTGTCAGGCTGCTGCACCCTTCGAATGCAGAACCTCCAATCGAAGTAACACTATTTGGAATTGTTACGTTTGTGAGGCTGCTGCAATCGCGAAATACAGAACGTCCAATCGAAATAATTCCGTCAGGAATGTTAATGTTTGTTAGATTGCAGCAGCCAAAGAATGCAATTTCTCCAATCGAAATAACACTGTCGGGAATAGTAACGCTTGTGAGGCTGCTGCAATCGTAGAATGCATATCGTCCAATTGAAGTAACTCCGTCTGTAATGTTAATGCTTGTCAGACTGCTGCAACGATAGAATGCATAATCCTCAATTGAAGTAACGCTGTCGGGAATAATCAAATCTGTAACCAATTTGCCGCTCAAATATAAATTATGTGCATAATATAATGGATTAGAATCGTTATCATCGAATTTTATTGCACACCACTTTGCAATATCGGTAATATATACGCTTGCCAGATTACTGCAATAGGAGAATGCATTTTCCCCGATGGAAGTAACACTGCTGGGAATAGTAATGTTTGTCAGACGGTTGCAATTATAGAATGCAGAACTGCCAATATATGATATGTTTTTACCGATAATTATACTTTTCAGAGCCGTACAGCCGTAGAATGCAGAACTGTCGATAGAACCTTTCATATTGTCGGGAATTTCGATGCTTAACAGTCCAATGCAATTGTAGAAAGCATTATATCCTATCGACGAACCTTTCGGGATTACCAGCGTGCCGACATTGCTTTCGGTATCGTAGGTGTTCGATACGACTTTCGACCACCACGAGGAGTTTTTCGCCGAATTGTCGATGATGCGCTTGTTGCTGGTAACATATTTAATGGAGATATTGTCCGGTTCGATTGCGGTGTAACCAACAATTATGGATTTGTAGTCGCTCCAACCTGTTGCCGACTTATACGCATCGACCGATTCCGCAGGAACATAAATCTTCGCCGAAGTCGACACTTGTCGAAATACATTTGCACCCAATGTCGGAGGTGTTGTAGGCTTGCAATAAATGCTTTCCAGACTGCTGCAATTAAAAAATACAAAATCTCCAATCGCGGTAACGCGGTCTGGAATAGTAATGCTTTTTAGGCTACTGCAATAGGAAAATATACCTTGTCCAATAGAAGTAACACCGTCGGGAATGTTAATGCTTGTCAGGTTGCTGCATCTTTGGAATGCATAACCTCCAATCGAAGTAACATTGTCTGGAATAGTAACGCTTGTCAGATTGCTGCAATCAGAGAATACACTACTTTCAATTGAAGTAATTTTGTCGGGAATGTTAATGCTCGTCAGACTGCTGCAACTATCGAATGCACCTCTTCCAATCGAAGTAACGCTATTGGGAATCGTAATGTTTGTCAGCCCTTTGCAACTACGGAATGCCCATGTCTCAATAGAAGTAACACTGTTCGGAATAGTGATGCTTGTAAGGTTGCTGCAACCTTGGAATGCAGATTCTCCAATAGAAGTAACACTATTCGGAATCGTATACTTTGTTAAACCGAATGGAGCAAAAGCAACAAGTTTGCTGTCTATGATTAAATACCTGTTGTCTGACGACGCAGATTTCCCATAGAATGACGTCAGACTGCTGCAACCGGTGAATACACCATCTCCAATCAACGTAACACTGTTAGGAATTGTAATGCTTGTCATGCTGCTGCAACCTATGAATGCACCGTCTCCAATTGAAACAACGTTGTTCGGAATGGTAATGTTTGTCAGGTTGCCGCACCAGTAGAATGCTTGAACTTCAATAGTAGTAATGCTGTCAGGAATGGTAATGTTTGACAAATTGCTGCATCTTTTGAATGCGGAGTTTCCTATTGTAGTCACGCTGTCAGGAATTGCAATGCTTGTCAATTGATAGCAACCGTGGAATGCATTCATAGGTATCGTTGTAATCTCTCCGTCGAAAGTAAGCACACCTTTTCCGTTTTCG
>QWCY01002073.1_pt1 | contig 28025 bp, 21 predicted proteins | sample 1972631 | NCBI WGS metagenome assembly QWCY01 (sample SAMN09866696, study PRJNA288562) | Human gut metagenome isolate pre1_stool, whole genome shotgun sequencing... | isolation source: gut | host: Homo sapiens | place: USA: California
CCTCCTATTACAATAAATTTGGACAGGAAAGCCGGGCAGCCAGTCCGGCTTTCTTTCCATCTCGTGCCTAAGCTACAATAAGAGGAGCAACTGGCTGACCCTTGCCTCCTTGGGCTTTTATGTCCGTTGGAAAGACTGTTAGCCATCCTCTTGTTGCAGCGTTCGATTTGAGCAGGTTGAGCCACCGGATGCCGGAGAGTTCGTGTCACCCAATAGATTGAATCGGCAGCGAGAAAAGATGGATTTCCGGTTGCAGATTCTTTGTGTTGGAGGAATGTGAATGAACTGCGTTGGCATCGATGTTTCCAAAGGTAAGAGCATGATTGCAGTCATGCGGCCCTTCGGAGAGGTAGTGGTTTCACCCTTTGAAGTGCGCCACACCGCCAGCGAACTGAGCGAGCTGGCAAGGCTGCTCAAAAACCTGGACGGTGAGACCCGCGTGGTGATGGAATCCACGGGCAATTACCATGCGCCGGTGGCCTGGCTGCTCCACGGCGCGGGGTTTTATGTCTCCGTAGTCAATGCAATGCTGGTGCACGACTACGGGAACAACAGTTTAAGACGGGGCAAGACCGACAAGAAGGATGCCGTGAAGCTGGCCAACTACGGCCTTGACCACTGGCTCACACTTCCGAGATATGTTCCGGAAGAGGACACCCGGCTCATGCTGAAGACCTGCTACCGGCAGTACCAGCAGTATTCCAAAGTACAGACCATGCTGAAAAACAACCTGATCTCCCTGCTGGACACCGCTTTCCCAGACGCAAACCGCCTGTTTACCAGTCCGCCCCGCGCCGATGGCAGTGAGAAGTGGGTGGACTTTGTCGCCACTTTTTGGCATTGCGAGTGTGTCTGTCTGCCTGTGGACGCTTCGGTGTCATGCCGAAAACAAATACGGCAAAACTTTTGGTAGAACAGGCCATTTCCCAACTCCAGACAACTTCCGCCGCATTAGCTGCTCTCAAGCAGGAGATGCAGTCTCTGGCAGCTTCTCTGCCGGAGTATCCTGTAGTGATGGAAATGTTTGGTGTTGGCCCTACACTCGGCCCCCAACTCATAGCTGAAATTGGCGATGTGCGCCGTTTTCATTCCAAGAAAGCGCTGGTGGCCTTTGCAGGCATTGACGCCCCGCCCTACCAATCTGGCCAAATAGATGTCCGCAGCCGCAGCATTTCCAAGAGGGGATCTGCCTCACTGCGCAGGACACTTTTCCTGGTGATGGGCGTCCTCCTGCAATGTGCCCCAATGGATGAGCCGGTCTACCAGTTCATGAACAAGAAACGCTCTGAGGGCAAGCCATACCGTGTCTACATGATGGCATCCGCCAACAAGTTCTTGCGTATCTACTACGCTTCTGTGAAAGCCTATTTGGATTCCCTGGAACACGACTGATTTCCCTGCGCTATACCATCTGGCTGGCCGCCGTTTCGATTTTGAGTTGCTCAGCGGCTTGATTTTGTGTTGCCTTTTTCGCTGCTCCCAAAACCTGAAATTTCTACTTGACTTTTGTTAGCAGGTCTTTCCTTTGAATTTGTTTTCTTATTACATTATACCGCATCACTGCACGCAAAAATAATCGAAAAAATGTAATAAGAAAGCAGGCCCTCGTCCTATGGACGGGGGCCTGCTTTCTTATCAATTGCAAATGGGGCAGGGCGAGAAGCCCCGCTGTACAGCATTTTCGGTATTGTATACCCAAAAGGAATCCCCTCTAAACTTGTAGCAGCTGAACTTGTGATATAGGTTTGTACCGTCATCTTCAATAAAAACCACATAGTCATCTATAAAGGATGCAAGTTTCTCATAGCTGGCAATGTCGCGATCCAAGGAGCGGATATCCGCATTCAGGCGTACAATCTGTTTTTCCAGATGAAGCATAGTAGATTCTTTCGTGGTTATCTGCTTCTCCAGATCAGTCACCTCGGTTTGCAGCTTTTGCACACTTACGGTTTGGAGGATTCCAAATCCAACAGCAAGTACAATGAGCAGTGATAGGCCGATGTAAACGATCGTGTGCTTGTTTAGGGCAAGCCGCTTAGTAGGCTCCTTAGCGGAGGTTTGATACGGCGCCTGTGAAGATGTGGAGGTCGGATTTATGGGCGCCATCACCTCGATGGGCTCATTGGATACACCTTCAGACGCAGTCTCACTTCTCACGGACACAGTCTCTGTATCAGTCGGCATATTGGCAGAATGGGTGGCTGGAGATGCTACGGGAATATTATCTGTGATGTTGGTGACTTTCTGGATTTTGCTTCCGCAGTACTGGCAAAATTCGCTATCATCAGGCAGATTGTGGTTGCATTTGCTGCAAATCATGTTAATGATTCCTCCTCCAAAACTCGTGTGCCACATCGGCTGCAAAATTTACTGTTGGCTATGAGTTTTGCGCCGCATTTTCGGCAAAATAGAATTTGTCCACTTTCGCCAGCAGTCCCAGTCTCTCCTTCATGAAAGCCGGACGAAGGGGCATCGCCCAAAGAGGCGGAAGTCTCGTCCCGCTGTGGCAACAGACGCTTTTCAAAATATTTGACATTTAGCCGATACCATATAAAATATAATACAATCGAGATAACAAAAAATACGATAAGTGCGGAAATCATATCAAAATTTCTCACGTAGGTTTCAACACCCTGCTGGTATGCGGTATAGATTGTTTCAAAAAGAAGAACCTTGCGAGTGAAACGCACAAAATGGGGATAATCGCCGCCAGACTTAACTGCGATGAGTATGCAGAGAACAAATTGTGCCACTGCACCGGCGAAAGAGAGTGTTAACCACCATATTTTTGTGTATATAGCCAAGTTTAGACGGAAGCTTTCCAGAACGGCAAGCAAAAAAAGGCCACTTAGAATAGGCCGCACTTTTGTATAGAAGGTAAACCATTTCGTCCCCATCAGCTTATTCATATTCTGTCTCCCCTTTTCAAAAACACGTTATGCTAAAAAGAAGTTACGAAAGCAATATTATCATAATTTGGCGAGATATGCAAATGAAAATACTGCATATCGCACAGTGCCACAGGCCCCGTCCGATGGACGGGGCCTGTTTCGATACCGGCACTCCCGGAATTTTTCTCCACGGAGACGAAAAATACATTGCGTCTGACCAGAGGAGATGACAAGAAGGATACGGGCGTCCGCAGTCGGAAAGCACGCCGGGGTCTGATGACCCGGCCCCATAAAACCAATAGGGGGACGCATGGCGTCCCCCTATTGGTTTTATTTATCAGACAATGAAGAAATCGGAGATCTGCCCGTACAGGATCATCAGCATACACAGCGGCGTGATATACTTGACGCAGAGACGGAAGAAATCATAGACCCAAGGGCGGTTCTCGCCGTTGAGGAGGATCTCCTGCCGCAGGGTATCCGGCTTCAGCTCCCAGCTGATCATCAGGCACATGAGCAGCGCCCCCAAGGGCATCAGCAGGCCCTCGGCCACGCTGTCGAACAGACCCAGCCAGCTGGTGCTCCAGCCGGGCAGCTTGGCGCCGGCCAGACCCAGCAGCTCCGCCGGGGAGATGTGATTGCTGCCCATACCGTCGGCGCAGACCAGAGCGCACAGGGCCGCACAGATCACCACCGCAATGGCGGAATACAGCTTGCGGCGGTCGCCCTTGCCCTTTTCCCGTGCCTTATCGCAGAAATGGGCCACGATGACCTCCAGCATGGAGATGGAGGAGGAGATGGCGGCAAAGAACACCAGCAGGTAAAACAGGATGCCGAACACGGGACCGGCGGGTCCCATCTTATCGAACACGTTCTGCATGGTGATAAACAGCAGCTCCGGGCCGCCCAAAGCTCCGTTGGGGTCCAGGGCAAAGCGTCCGGGAATGACACACAGACCGGCCATCAGGGCCACCACGGTATCCATGCCCACGATGATCATGGCGCTCTTGCCCAGATCCTGCTTCTTGTCCAGATAGGAGCCGTAGGTAATCATGACACCGGCGCCCAAAGACAGGGAGAAGAACATCTGCCCGCCGGCGGCTGTGAGAACCTTCCAGAAGCCGGGGGCCTCGTCGATGATGCCGTTGGCCACGGCCCAGCCGGGGACGAACATATACTTCAGGCCGTCCGCCGCACCCGGCAGGGTGCAGGAGCGGATGATGCAGATGATGAGGATGAAGAACAGGGCCGGCATCCCTACGGAGCAGACCCGCTCGATGCCGCCGCCTACGCCGCTCATGACCACCAGCATGGTGATGAGCATGAAGGCCAGTGCAAAGGCGATGGACACGTCGGGCTGGCTCAGCAGCCCCTGAAACACGTCGGCGCCGCCCACCCCATTGGTGCCGAATTCGGCGCCGATGAGGTTGCCGAAGTTCACCACCACATAGCGCAGACAGTAGCCGCCCAGAGCGCTGTAAAAGCTGAAGATCAGCGCCGCAGCGGCAATACCCAGCCAGCCCAGCCACTTGAAGCGCTTGGAGATGCTCTGGTAAGCGCCCACAGCGCCATGGCCCGTCTTGCGGCCCAGCGCCAGCTCACCCAGCATGATGATAACGCCGCAGCACAGCGCCAGCGCCAGATACAGGATCAGGAAGGGGAAGCCACCGTTGGCACCCATTTTGTTGGGGAAGCCCCATATATTGCCCAGCCCCACAGCCGAGCCTACAGCGGCCATCAGAAAACCGAAGTTTGAACCGAAGCCCTTGCGATCGTTCATCGTGTGTTTCTCCTCTCCGGTGCATAACGTATAAAACCCTAAATATTATACAGCATTTTAACATAAGATACAACGATTTTTTCCGCAAACTCCGTTGGATACACATCTATTTATCCAGCAAAATGAGGCAGACCGCATATTTAGCCGGAGCACTCCACGATTTTTGATGTTTTCGGGAAAAAGTGTTGACACCGTGGCAGAGATGTGGTATATTAAGTGTTGCCGATATCCGCCGGTGTGGTGGAATGGCAGACACAGGAGACTTAAAATCTCCCGGTAGCGATACCGTACCGGTTCGAGTCCGGTCACCGGCACCATCCGGTTTTTCTGAATATCGCGGAGTAGAGCAGTTGGCAGCTCGTCGGGCTCATAACCCGGAGGTCGCAGGTTCAAGTCCTGCCTCCGCAACCAGATCGAGTGTTCATAACCAACCTGAGAGTTGGATGTGGACACTCGATTTTTTTGCCTACATTTGTGTCTCTTTGATCAGCGGATACAGCACATCCCTCGCACACGATCCCGTGGCCCCTGCATTTTCCAGAAACCCCCAACAGCCGCAGCTACATATTTTTGCCGCCATTGCAGAAAATAGGCATACCGCCGATGAAGAAGGGCAAGCACACCCACCATCGCCGGTAACAAAACTCAACAGCTGGAGGATGTATATAGATGAAAGCAACTGGGATCGTGCGGCGCATCGATGACCTGGGCCGGGTCGTGATCCCCAAGGAGATCCGCCGCACCATGCGTATCCGTGAGGGCGACCCGTTGGAGATCTACACCACACGGGACGGGGAAGTCATTTTCAAGAAGTACTCCCTCATCGGCGGGCTGGAGGACTTCGCCGCCCAATTCTGCGACACCCTGTCCCGCAACACGGATTTCACCGCCGCTGTCACCGACCGGGACGGCATCGTGGCCGTAGCCGGGGCCGGGAAGCGGGAGCTGCTGGGCAAGAACCTTTCTCCGCAGCTGGAGCAGATCATGGAGCAGCGCAGCATCTATCAGTACCGCTCCGGGCAGGAGCGGCTGCCGGTCTCCGAGAGCACCGGGCAGTACGCAGCGGCGGTGGCCGCCCCCATCCTGTGCGGCGGCGACGTGTTGGGGCTGGTACTCTTTGTCTCAGCGGAGGATCGTCTCCCCGGCGAGGGGGAGTACAAGCTGGCCCAAGCCGTGGCGGGTTTTCTGGGCAAGCACATGGAGACCTGACTGCAAAGGGAGCCGGGAGAGCGATGCTCTCCCGGCTCCCTTCGCCCGTTTATCCCAGCAGTCCGAAGGCTCCATGGATCAGCATACAGACCGCCATCCCCACCGCCGTCGGCAGCACCATGGCCAGAAGCGTCCACCGGCAACCGCCGGTCTCCCGGCGGATGGTGAGGCAGGTGGTGCCGCAGGGGAAGTGCAGCAGGCACAGGGCCATCATACACAGGGCCGTCTCCGTGGTCCAGCCGCTGTGCAGCAAAATGTCCCGCAGCGCCTCCAGCCCGCCGCACTCCGTCAGCGTCCCGGTGTGCAGATAGCCCATCAGCAGAATGGGCAGCACGATCTCATTGGCGGGAAAGCCCAGCAGAAAGGCCAGCAGCACCATGCCGTCCAGCCCCATGAGCCGTCCCAGCGGGGACAGTACCCCGGCGGCCCGCTCCAGCAGAGAGACGCCCCCGGCGTCCATGTTCCCCATCCCCCAGATCAGCAGCCCCGCCGGGGCCGTCACCGTCAGTGCCCGTCCCAGCACAAACACCGTTCGATCCAGCAGGGAGCGCACCAGCACCCGCCCCACCTGGGGCAGGCGATAGGGCGGCAGCTCCAGCGAAAAAAAGGAGGGCTGTCCTCGCAGCACCGTGGCGCTCAGCAGCTTGGACATGGCCAGCGTCATGGCCACGCAGAACACGATGACCCCTAAAAACACCGCCGCTGCCAGTGCCGACCGCCCCGGTCCGGCGGCATCCCCCAGAAAGAACAGGCTAATCAGGGCGATCAGCGTAGGGAAGCGGCCGTTGCATGGAACGAAGCAGTTGGTGAGGATGGCCACCAGCCGCTCTCTGGGGCTGGCAATGATGCGGCAGCCGGTGACGCCGCAGGCGTTGCAGCCGAAGCCCATGGCCATGGTGAGGCTCTGCCGCCCGCAGGCGCCCGCCGCCCGGAAGCACCGATCCATGCAGAAGGCCACTCTGGGCAGATACCCGGCGTCCTCCAGCAGCGTGAACAGGGGGAAGAAGATGGCCATGGGAGGCAGCATCACCGCCACCACCCACGCCACCGTCCGGTAGATGCCGTCCACCACCGCCCCCTGCACCCACCACGGCGCTCCTGCCAGCAGACCCCGCAGTGGTTCCTCCAGCGCCGTCAGCCACCGGCTCAGCAGCCGGGAGGGGGCATTGGCCCCCTGTATGGTCAGGTAGAACACCAGCCCCAGCAGCAAAAGCATCACCGGAAAGCCTGTAAGCCGGGAGGTCAGCAGCCGATCCAGCCGCCGGTCCGGGGCGTGGGGGTCTGGCCCGGCGCACCGGACGCACTGCCGCCCGATCTCCTCCGCCAGCGCCACCACCGACGCCGTCAGGCTGTCCCGCAGGGCCTGCCCGGAGAGCGCTCCCAGCCGTTGCTGCGCCCGCTGCCACAGGGACTGTTCCTCCTCTGTGGGAGGGCTTCCCCACAGCAGCGCCACGGCCCGGCGGCGGGACATTCCCGTCTCCAGCAGTCCCAGCGCCGCCTCCACCGGCGGGACGTAGGTCAGCTTCCAGCCGTCCTCCCACGACTCCCGGCGGCACATCGCTGCCGCCTGCCGCCGCAGCTCCGCCAAGCCCTTTCCGCTGCGGGCGGCGGTGGCCACCACCGGCACATCCAGCAGCTGCCCCAGACGCTCTGTTTGGGGTGTGACACCCCGGCGGGCCGCCTCGTCCATGAGATTCACGCACAGCACCAGCCGCTGGGTCTGCTGGCGGAGCTGCAGGGCCAAAATCAGCCCTCGCCGCAGGCAGGAGGCGTCCACTACCACAATGACGGCATCCGCCTGCCCGCTCTGCAAAAACGCCCCGGCCACTTCCTCCTCCGGCGAATCCGCCGCCAGAGAATAGGTCCCCGGCAGATCCACCAGCCGGAACCGCTGCCCCGCCTGCGAAAAATAACCCTCCGCCCGCTCCACGGTCTTGCCGGGCCAGTTGCCCGTGTGCTGGCGCAGCCCTGTCAGGCGGTTGAACACGGTGCTTTTTCCCACATTGGGGTTTCCCGCCAGCGCCACGGTATATGTATGCTCCACCCTACCTCCTCCTTCCCTGCGGATAGACCATTGTATGCCTGTCACCTCCGCCGGGTGCGGGGAGGGTGCGGATGGGCCTCCAAGAGCGCACAAAAGCCCGCCAGCGGCGGGCTTTTGCGATGACGGAGAGGATGCCGGGGCAGACAATACCCTCCCGGTGCCAACAAAGGCGGCAGCCCTATGGGCTGCCGCCTGAGTCTGTCGAGAAAAGTGAGAACCTCTCGTCAACGGGGAGGAAGGGTGTGTGCGGGAAACCCGGGAAGGGTGTCCTGCACGATGATGATCCCCATTTTTCAGAACTTTTTTGAAGTTCTGAAAAATGCCTCAGCGTGTCGAAAAGACTTTTTCGATACGCTGAGGCGGCAGCCCTATGGGCTGCCGCCTTCTTACTCTGTAAGGAAACGGAATCACTCGGCCTTTTCCACGGCCTCGGTGCGGTAGATGAAGCGCACAGCGCCGTCCATGCCGTCCGTCAGACCGGAGAAGCTGCGGTAGTTGCGGGAGACCTCCACCGTGGCGGTCAGGCGCTCCGCCAGACCCTCCACGTCGTCGCCCAGCACGCTGACCAGCTTCTCCACGCCCTCCTCATTGAACTGCTTCAATCCATCGGAGAGCTGCATGGCGCCGTCCCGCAGCTGCTTCACGCCGTCCAGCAGGGCGGGCATATTGCTCTGGAGCCGCTGAGCACCGGCGGCAGCCTGATCCACACCGGCGGTGTAGCTATTCAGGCCCATGTAGAACACGTTGTACTGATCCAGCTGCTGCTTCAGGCTGCGGATCTGCACGGCACCGGCGGAGGCTTGCTCCGTAGCGGCCATGATCTTCTGCTGCACCTCGTCGGAGGCCATGGTCTCCTCGATCTTCAGCTGTACCTGCTGCTCCGTGGCGGCGTCGATCTTCTGCTGGACCTCCTCCGTCCCCATAAGGGCCGTCACATTCTCGGAGATGGTCTGCTGCATAGCCGGAGTCTGCATCTGCAGCTCCACGGCGGCATCCACTTGCGCCTTCAGCTCAGGACTCTGCTGATACTGCTCCATGGTATAGCCCATGGCGTTGAGTACCTGCCCCAACACCTGCTGGCGCACCTGCTCCGTCACCTGAGCCGCTACCTGCTGCTGCACGGCCTCGGTCACAGCGGCACGGATCTGATCCCGTGCGGCCTCCACGGCGGCAGTCACCTGCTCACGGGCGGCCTGCTCGGCCAGCGTACCGGCCTCGTCCAGCTGGGCCAGCACGCCGCCCAGCACGGTGGCGTAGTTGTCAATGGTCAGGGAGGGGATGGTGATGCCCGCCTGCGCCAGCTGGGGCTGCAGCTGCTCATCGGCCATAGCCAGCAGGGAGGTAAAGACCTGCTTGGCCCCGGCGTTCAGGGCGCTGCTGTTGGAGCTGAGCTGGTTCAGGCCGTCCGTCAGCTGATCCACGCCGTCAGACAGCTGTCCGCAGCTGTCCAGCAGCGTGCAGAGTCCGTCATACAGCTGGGAGGAACCGTCCATCAGCTGGTCCATGGCATCCGTGAGCTTGCCCAGAGAATCGGACAGGCTCCCCAGATCGCCGGAGGTAAGGTCGTCGGTATCCACCTCATTGAGGAGGCTGTTGGAGACGACGGTGAGGGTGGTTTCCAGCGTGAAGTCCGTCACATCGGCGCTGATCTCCACATAGTCGGGCAGGTCCAGCTGCTCCTTGCTGATGCCCAGATCCTCCTGCAGGCCGGGGAAGGCCATGCCCATGACGGCGATGCGATCGCCGTCGTTGATGAGCTTACCGTTGGAGACGGTGACATTGGAGAAGTGGGAGGTATCCAGCAGGGCGCCGGTAAGGGCCACGAAGGGGACATACACCTTCTGGCTGACGCCGTTGACGGTACGCACCTCATACTGGTTGTTTTCATACTCGAAGCGGATGGTCACCTTGCCGCTCTTGCCCGCCAGCTCGCTGGGGGTGACGGTCTTGCCGTCCAGGGTGTAGTGGATGCTCATGCTCACCGGCAGCTCCTTCTGGATGGTGCCGGTCCAGCAGTCGTCCTTCACCTGCTGGGCGTCGTTCAGGCTCTCGATGGCCTTCTGGGCCTCGGCGGGCAGAGCGTTCTTGATCCAGTCGCTGACCAGAATTTTCCGCGTGCTGCCGTCGGCAGCGGTCATGACGTACACCGTCTCATCCTTGACGGCCTCCGTGTCAGAGGCGGAGGCGGCCGTCGCCACGGCGGACGGGGCCTCGGTATCATTGGCGTCCTTGCCCACGGCGTAGGTGGTGACGCCGGCGGCGCCTACGGCCACCGCCACGGCTAAGATCGCAGCCAGAAATTTATTCTTTTTCATTTTACAACCTCCTGTTTACCAATGAGATGGGTCATACCACGGGTGGTGCGGCACACGATGCCGTCGCACAGGATCAGCAGAGCCGGCAGCACCAGCAGCACCAGCAGCACGCTGATGATAGCGCCACGGGCCATCAGCATACACATGGAGCCCACGATATCGATGTTGGAATACAGCGCCACGCCGAAGGTGGCGGCGAACAGGCCCATGCCGCTGACGATGATGGAGGGGGCCGAGGTCCGCAGGGCGGTCATGACGGCCTTCTTCTTGTCCTCGCCATTGAGCCGCTCCGCCTTGTAGCGGGTGGTCATCAGGATGGCGTAGTCCACCGTAGCGCCCAGCTGGATGGTACTGATACAGATGGGGGCGATGAAAGGCAGCGACTGACCCAGCACATGGGGCAGGCCCAGATTGATGAAGATAGCCAGCTCAATAACGGCGATCAGGACGAAGGGCAGGGAGAAGCTTCCCTCTACCAGCGTGATGATGATAAAGATGGCGGCGATGGAGATGGCGTTGACTACCTTGAAGTCGTGATCCGTCGTCTCGATCATGTCCTTCATACAGGGGGCCTCACCGATGAGCATTCCGCCCTCGTCATACTTCTTCAGGATGGCGTTAAGGGAATCGATCTGCGCATCGACATCATCGGAGGCCACCTTGTACTCGGAGTTGATGAGCAGCAGCTCCCACTGGTCGCTCTCCAGCATGGAGCGCACGGAATCCGGCAGCACCTCCATGGGGATCATGGGGCCTACCACGCTCTCCATGCCCAACACATACTTCACGCCCGGCACCTGCTCCATCTCGTCGATCATGGACCGGACGTCGCTGTCCGGCAGATCGGCGTTCACCAGCAGCATATGGGTGGAGGCGATGTCAAACTCCTCGGAGAGCTTCTTGTTGGCGATGACGTACTCCATGTCCTCCGGCAGGCACTGGCCCATGTCGTAGTACACCTCATCGTTGGTCTTATCATAGCTGATGTAGGCCGGGGCAACAAGCAGGGCGAAGATCACCAGAAACACGGGGAAAATCTTGCACACGCCCTTGGCAAAGCCTCCCATATCGGGGATCAGGGACTTATGCCGTGTCCGCTGCAGAGGCTTATCAAGCACCAGGATCAGGGACGGCAGGATGGTCACGCAGCCCAGCACGCCCAGCAGCACACCCTTAGCCATGACGATGCCCAAGTCACGGCCCAGCGTGAAGGACATGAAGCACAGGGCGATGAAGCCGGCGATGGTGGTGGCAGAGCTGCCGATGACGGAGGTAAAGGTGTTGTGGATGGCCACCGCCATGGCCTCCTTGTGGTCGCTTTGCAGGGTCAGCTGCTCGTTGTAGCTGTGCCAAAGGAAGATGGAGTAGTCCATGGTCACGGCCAGCTGCAGCACCGCAGACAGGGCCTTGGTGATGTAGGAGATCTCTCCCAGGAAGAAGTTGCTGCCAAGGTTATACACGATGGCCATGCCAATGCTGGCCAGAAACACGAATGGAACCAGCCAGCCGTCCAGCAGCAGCATCATGGCGGCGCAGGCACAGGCCACGGCCAGCGCCACATAGATAGGCTCCTCCTGCTCGCACAGGTCCTTCAGGTCCGTCACCAGTGCCGACATACCCGACACGAAGCACTGCTTGCCGGCGATGGAGCGGATCTCACGGATGGCGTCCATGGTCACGTCCTCCGAGGTGGCGGAGTCGAAGAACACCGCCAGCATGGTGGCGTCGTCGGTATTGAACTCGTTATACAGCTTATCCGGCAGCAGCTCCATGGGGATGGAGAGGTCCGCCACGGAATCGTACCACAGCACGCTCTCCACGTGGTCCACCTGCTGGATCTTCTCCTTCAGCTGGGCCACCTCCTGCACCGGCATATCCTGCACCACGATGAAGGAGAAGGCTCCCTTGCCGAAGTCCTCCTTCAACGTCTCCTGCCCGATGACGGTATCCATGTCGCTGGGCAGATAATCCAGCATATCGTAGTTGATCCGGGTACCCAGCATCCCAAACACCGCCGGCACCAGCAGGATCAATGCGATCATCAGGATCAGAACACGGTTTTTTACCACCGCTTTAGACAATCCCATTGCATCTCGGTCCTTTCTCACTTGATCTCAAATTCGTCTGTCTCGATGACGTCCGGCTGCTGGTGGCGGATGATCTTCACTGTCAGCAGAGCCACCAGCAGATTCATCACGCCGTCCAGAAACAGCGACGCACCCAGGAGCATGGTCAGCGCCTGCGCCCCCTCGCCGGGCCGCAGCACCAGCAGCACGCCCAGCACACCGGCGCACGCCGCCGCCAGCAGGATGGCCCACCAACGGTCGATGCCAAAGCGCTTGGCGTCCACGGCGATCTGCACCTTGAACAGCCCGTCCGACAGCACCAGAATGCCGTACACCACGCACAGAAAGCCGATGGTCTCGCCGGGATGGGTCAGTGTTACGATGCCCAAGGCCATCAGCAGCACGCCGAAGGCCAGATCGTACTGGAAGGCCAGCCGGAACAGGTCACGGGACAGATACCCCGCCACCTTCACGGCGCCAAACACGATCATCCCGATGCCCAGCAGCTCTCCGATGACGGCCACCGACACGCCGGGCCATACAAACAGCACCACGCCCAGCACGCACAGCAGCACCGACATGATGATGTATCCTGTTTTGGCCGCTCGCATAGGGGTCACAGAACGCATGATACGCATCTCCCTCACTTTTGATGGTCTGAGTTTACCGCTTTCGGCGGCGGGAGAAAATGGACAAAAAAATGCCGGGTGTCTGAAAGTCAGACACCCGGACGCAAATTGCCCAGTTTTTAGGCAGTCAGGGGGCATTTGCCTAAATTTTCAATGGTCCTCCCGGCTGCGCTCGATGATAAGCTCCGGCAGGCCGTGGCACAGGCGGCTGATACGCCGCAGCTCCTCCAGCGCCTCATCCTGCATCCCGCCGCTGATCCAGTCGATGCACATTCCGAAGAGTTGGCACTTGATGAACCGGATCACCGCCCGGCGGTCCGCCTCCGGCAGTTGGTGCTGGGGGAAGGCGGTATCGATGTAGGTGGTGACAGCGTAGTCGCACAGGCGCATGGTGCTCTCCTCGAAGAGGTCACGGTTCACGGAGTGGTAGATGTGCATCACGGCGCTGCGGTTGTGCAGAGCGTAGCGGAAGGCCATCTCGCAGCACTCGTCCAGCGTGGAGATGGTGGGGTACTCCTCAATGAGTTGGTCGGTGTAGGAGGTGATGATCTCAGCGATGAGGGAGGGGATATCCTGAAAATGGTAGTAAAAGGAGTTGCGGTTGATGCCGCACTTCTCCACAATGTCCCGGACGCTGATCTTGTTCAGGGGCTTTTCGTTGAGCAGCTGCAAAAACGCCGTTTCAATGGCCTGCTTGGTAAAATTTGCCATACACACCTCCGTCTCTTCTGCACACGCTCTCTCGGAAAACTGATTATAGCAGATTTTTCCCCGGCTGACAACCCTCCCAAAGCGCTCAAAATGGGGCATACTATCCCTACCGTCATGACCGACGGCAGCCAAGAACAGGAGGTCCATGCCATGCGAAAGAAAAAGCCCTTTCACGACCCGGCGCCGGATATCCACGACTTTCCCGGCGTTCCGGAGAGTACCTTCGATCTGGTGAACCAGTACGGCACCTACAACATCCAGCCCACCTCCCACACGGAGAACCTGTTTCCTCTCATCGGGCCGGAGCTGCCGGAGCGCTGGCGCACCATGCGTCTGGGAAAGGACGATCTGGAGGACTTGTAGCGGAAGTCTGCGGGGCAGACGCATCAGGGGCGGGCGCATTTGCGCCCGCTCCTGATGCGCTTTTCTCTTGCAGGCTGTGTCGAAATATGGTAGGATGGATGTATACCATATGGTATAGTGACCCCCAAATACATGATTCGGAGGAAAGAGAAGCGATGAAGCAGATGAAACGGGCCGCAGGTCTGCTGCTGGCGCTGGTACTGGTGCTGAGCATGGCCGCCTGCGGTAAGAAGGACGGAGACGGCGGCGACAGCCAATCCGGCTTCCAGCGTGGCACGATTGAAAACGGCATTTACACCAACACCTTCGTGGGCATCGGCTGCCAGCTGAGCGATGACTGGACCTACTACACCGACGAGCAGCTGGCAGAGCTGTCCGGCGTGGTGGCCGAGAGCAGCGAGGAGATGCAGAAGGCCATGGAGGATGGCAAGAGCACCTATGATATGTTCGCCAGCGCCATGGAGGGCCTTGTGACCATAAACGTGGTGTATGAGGATCTGGGCGCTCTGTACGGCAAGCTGCTGGACGAGGCGGGCTATCTGGAGATCGCCGTACCCAAGCTGGAAGATGCTCTGACCTCCATGGGGCTATCCAACGTGAAGGTGGAGCAGACTCCGGTGCAGTTCGCCGGTCTGGTTCGGGAGGGCGCTGTTATCTCCGGCGAGATGGACGGCGTCCCCATGTATGAGACGCTGGTGTGCATCAAGCAGGAGGGCTATATGTGCTGCGTGACCATGTGCAGCTGGACGGAGGATATCACCGCCGATCTGGTGGAGCTGTTCTATCAGGCATAAGCCAAGGGTAAGCAAATCAAAAAGGGAGGCCGCAGACAATGCCTGCGGCCTCCTGTTTTTTGGTTTATTACAGCTCCGGGGCGGCGTTGGTGCGCTGGGAGCGCAGACGGTAAGTGACCTTCTTCAGCTTCCGGCTTCTCATGGAGCTGATGGCCGTGGGGATAGCGCCCAGCAGCGTGAAGGCATACAGCTTCACCAGCTCCCCGATGTAGGTGGAGGAATCGATGATCTCCTGGCGCAGCATCTCCGGGATCATGCGGAAGCAGTCCAGCAGGCTCAGCTCGTAGTAGTCCTTCAGTTCATTATAGACGGCGATGGACCAGTCCAGCTGATAGCCCACATAGGTCATGCCCAGCATCAGCACGATGCTGACCACCAGACCCACGGTGGAGAACCGGCCGCCCAGCAGCTCATAACCCTTCATGGTGCAGATGGCCATGACGATACCGCTGACTGCCGCCACGTAGCCCAGCTGGCCCAGCAGCACGATGCACGCCACGCCCAGCAGAGAACCCAGCAGCGCACCCACGACGCCGGCCACCACGTTCTCCTTCTTGCCCAGCTCCGCCTGCTGGTTCTGCTCCTGCAGATGGCCCAGCTGCTGGTAGCAGCTGTCGCACAGCAGGGAGGGGACACCGGTCATGATGCAGGGGTCCGTCTCCACGGCGCTGCCGCAGTTCTGGCAGCAGTTGTCATAGCCGGAGGCGTGCAGAAACTCCACCACGGCGGCTACAGCCTCCGCCAGCTTCTCCACCTGATTGGGATTGCCGAAGCGGACATTCAGGGTCAGCTCCACCCGGCTGCGCCGGACGGAGAAGCCCGTCACCAGACGGGTCCCCTTTACAAACTGGCGGATGGCGGACTGATCCGGCTCCTGCCCCAGCTTGTGCAGGGACAGGGTCATAACGGCAAGGCCCTGATCGTTGCGCCGGAGCATGGTCTGGTAGCCGCCGACGCTGCCGAAGAGGATGCTGCTCTCGCCGTCCACCGTCAGGTGCAGACGCTGGGCGGTCTGGTCCAGAAAGGTCTTTTCTTTTTGAGTCATGGGGTAGTTCTCCTTTTCTTTCTTTCACATGGTTTACACACAACTAGGCCGGAGGATCGTCAGAAGGAGACGACCTCCTCCTTGGGCTTTTCGCAGGGGGCGATGGCTGTGACATACAGCACCGGGCCCTCGCCCTGATAGGCGTCATTGGCCTCTTTCTTCACCGTGGCGGTGATCTCCACCCACTGGCGGTTCTTGAACCTCTCCAGTCCCTCGCCCTTGGCCACCAGAGCCAAAAACTGCATATCGTTTTCGCAGCAGACCATGGCGAAGCGGCCGGGGCAGTGGACGCCCTTGAACTTCTTAGAGTGGCACATGACGGCCTTATACCGCACGGTGACACCGTCGTAGCGGTCGGGGTTGTCCATCATATCCACATACCAGACACCGTAGTCGTCGTCCGGCACATCCAGATGGCCGTCGGAGAGATCGAAGGGGGACATCTCCGGAGTGACGTACTCCTCGCTGGTGCCGTCCTCGTTCTCCAGATAGATATCGGCCCGGCGGTTCACCATCCGCAGGTTGCGGCTGCGGAGCTGGGCCCGCAGCTCCTCGTTGCAGTGGTTGAAGATCAGCATATCGGCGTTGCTGATCTTCTCCATCATCAGCTGGCCCATATTCTTTACATACATCTCGAAGCTTCTGGCGTCCACCAGACACATGATCTGGTAGAGGATCCAGTTGGCAGGCAGGCCATCTCGGTACAGAGGCTCGATCATCCACATACCGTTATACTCGATGATGACCTGCTTGGGTCGGTACTGCTTCTCCAGCTTCTTGAACAGCTCCGGAGTCAGCTGACTCTGCTCGTCCACCGTGTAGGTAAACACATTGCCCAGCACACGGGGGTCGTACTCCAGCTCCCCCTCCTCGCAGCAGATCAGCAGGGTGCGGTCCTCCTCGGCAAAGCCGTCCCGGAGGATACCGTTGATGAAGCCGGTTTTTCCGGAATCCAGAAAGCCGGCGATGAGATAGACAGGAATATCCATAGTTCCTCGCTCCTTACAGGTGTTACAGGCTGAACAGCTCTTTGAGCTTGTCCTCCTTCAGCTGGGCGCCGATGACGCACAGGCGGCCGGTGTAGTCGGCGCTGCCGTAGCGGACGTCCTGCTCCTCAGGGACATAGTCGAAGTGCAGCCACTTGCCGCCGCTGGGAACGATGCCCTTGGCCCGGAGGATGGCACCGTAGTCGCCGGTATCCAGCGCCGTCAGGATGCGGCGGATGTCCTCCTCCGTGTAGGAGTGGACCGTCTCGGCGCCCCAGCTGGTGAACACCTCGTCGGCGTGGTGGTGATGGTGGTGGCAGGAGCACTCCGGGTCATCGCACTCGCCGTCGTGGTGATGGTGATGCTCATGCTCGTCGTGGTCATGATGGTGGTCATGTTCCTCGTGGTCATGGTGGCAGCAGCCCTCGTGATGGTGATGCTCATGTTCGTCGTCATCATCGTCGTGATGATGGCCGCAGCAGCAGTGGCCCTCGTCCTCGTCGTGGTCATGATGATGGTGATGCTCGTCATGGTCGTCATGCTCATCATGGTCGTGGTGGTGATGGTGGTGCTCCGCCTCCTCCGCCTCGTGCTCGGCCTGCATCCTGGCCAGCAGCTCGTCGGCCAGAGAGACCTTTTCCACAGCGGACAGCAGAGTCTTGCCGTCCAGCTGGTCCCACGGGGTAGTGAGGATGGCGGCGGTGGGATTCTTCTCCCGCAGCAGAGCCACAGCGGCCTCCAGCTTTTCCTGAGACAGCTTCTGGGTCCGGGAGAGGATGATGGTGCCGGCGGACTCGATCTGATTGTTGTAGAACTCACCGAAGTTCTTCATATACACCTTCACCTTGGTGGCGTCGGCCACGGTGACGAAGGAGTTCAGCTTCATGTCCGGCTCGTCCCGGACGGTGTTCTCCACCGCCACGATAACGTCGGAGAGCTTACCTACGCCGGAGGGCTCGATGAGGATGCGATCCGGAGCGAACTGCTCATGGACCTGGCGCAGAGCCTTGTTGAAGTCGCCCACCAGAGAGCAGCAGATGCAGCCGGAGGACATCTCGCTGATCTGCACGCCGGAATCCTTCAGGAAACCGCCGTCGATGCTGATCTCGCCAAACTCGTTTTCAATGAGCACCAGCTTCTCACCCTGATAGGCCTCGCTGAGCATCTTCTTGATGAGCGTGGTCTTACCGGCGCCCAGAAAGCCCGATACAATGTCGATTTTTGTCATAAAACAACCCTTCTTTTCTCCTCCGCCATGGCAGAGGACAATTTTTCTCTTATATCATACCCTATTTTTCCAAAAATGCAAGAGGGGGAGACGACCCTCCGCCGCCGGGGAGGAAAACTTTTCTTGACAGGATACTCATACGGCGTTATACTGTACTCACTATAAACGAAAGGAGGCGTACACCATGACGAAGAGCAAGCTGACCAGTAAGGGGATCATCGTGTGCGCCGCCGGATCGGCCCGATAAAGGGGCCGATGTGACCGTACCCTGTGTGCGTCCCCGTCCGGGGGCGCATTTTTTGTACGCTGCCGGACGCCGGCGGCGTTTGGACAGGCGGTCTGCGGGCCGCCGGGAGAGAGAAGGAGGCTTATGGAAGAGAAGCAATCGACATTCAAGCTGTCGGGGCGGGAGAAGGCCGGGCTCATCTGGCACTATCTGCGCCCCTGCTGGGGGCATTTTGCGGCGGCGCTGCTGTGTGCATGCCTGTCCATGGCGCTCAACGCCCTGACGCCCCAGATCATCCGTATCACGGTGGACTCCATTCTGGGATCCGAGGAGGCCAAGCTGCCGGCGCTGGTGCTGCGGGTACTGCCGCTGGAGACGCTGCGGCAGGAGCCTGTCACGGCGCTGTGGTGGGCGGCGGGAGCCGTCATGGTGACGGCACTGCTGCGGGGCCTGTGCAGCTTCGGGCAGCGGGCCCAGCTGTCCCGTGGGTCCGAGGCCTACGTCAAGGGGCTGCGGGATGACCTGTACCGGCGCATCCAGTATCTGCCCTTTGCGTGGCACAAGCAGCATCCCACCGGCGACATCATCCAGCGCTGCACCTCCGATGTGGACGTGATCCGCACCTTCGTGTGCAACCAGCTGGTGGAGGTGGTGCGGACGGTGTTCCTCATCATCCTGTATCTGTGGATCATGTTCCGCATGAACGTGAAGCTGTCCCTGATCGCTCTGGCCTTCATCCCCATTGTGGGCCTGTCGTCGGGGGTGTTCTACCGGAAGATCTCCTCCCGGTTCAAGACCGCCGACGAGGCCGAGGGCGAGGTGACCGCCTGCGCCCAGGAGAACCTCACCGCCGTGCGGGTGGTGCGGGCCTTTGGCCGGGAGAAGTATGAGGAGGACAAATTTCAGGCCAAGAGCGAGCGATATGCCGGGCTGTGGATCCATCTGGGAAAGCTCCTGTCGGTATACTGGGCATCGGGGACGCTGCTAACGTGCTTGCAGGTGATGGTCATCATTCTGGCGGGCATCCATGAGAGCGTGGCCGGGGCCATGACTCTGGGTGCCTTCGTGGCCTTCGTCAGCTACAACGAGTCTCTGGCGTGGCCTGTGCGTTCTCTGGGCCGGGTGCTGTCGGATATGAGCAAGGCGGGGGTGTCCATGGACCGTGTGGGCTACATCCTCCGCTCCCCGGAGGAGCAGGATCAGCCCGATGACGTTCCCTTCCCCGGCGGGGACACCGTATTTGACCATGTGACCTTCGGCTACGAGGGGCAGCCTGTGCTGAAGGATGTGTCCTTCACCATCCGGGAGGGGGAGACCTTCGCCGTGCTGGGCGGCACCGGCTCCGGCAAGAGCACGCTGGTGCATCTGCTGGACCGGCTGTACGACGTGCCGGAGGGTTCCGGCCGCATCACCATCGGCGGTGTGGACCTGCGGCATATCCGGCGCAGCGACCTGCGGCGGCACATCGGTCTTGTTTTGCAGGAGCCCTTCCTGTTCTCCCAGACCATTGGAGAGAACATCCGGGCAGTGCGGCCCGATGCGCCGGAGGATGCCATGCGCCGTGCGGCGGCCATCGCCTGCGTGGACGAGGCGGTGACCTCCTTCCCGGAGGGGTATGACACCATCGTGGGGGAGCGGGGCGTGACTCTCTCCGGCGGACAGAAGCAGCGGGTGGCCATCGCTCGGATGCTGATGCAGCAGGCCCCGGTGATGATCTTCGACGACTCCCTGTCCGCCGTGGACGCCGAGACGGACGAGAAGATCCGCACCGCCCTGCGCCGGTCCACCGGCAATGCCACGGTGCTGCTGATCTCCCACCGGGTCACCACCCTCATGCAGGCCGACCGCATTCTGGTGCTGGACGGCGGCCGGGTGGCGGAGCTGGGGACTCACGCCCAACTGGTGGAAAAGCCCGGCATCTACCGGGATATCTACAACATTCAGATGCAGAGCGCCGACCGGGCGCTGTTGGAGGAAGGGGGGAGCGAGCATGGCGGCCATTGATGAAAAGGAATATACTCAATCCTTCGACTGGAGGATCTGGAAGCGGCTGGGGCCGTTCCTGCGGCCCTATCGGGGCGCCTTCATCTCCATGCTGGTGTTCAACGGCATCTGCGCTCTGGTGGACGTGGTGCTGCCCCTGTTCCAGAAGTACGCCATCCAGAATTTTATCGAAAAGAACACCCTGACGGGGCTGCTGCCCTATGCACTGGCGTATCTGGCGGTGGTGGTGGTGCAGGCACTGTCGGTGGTGGCCTTTGCCCGAAACTCCATGCACATCGAGATGAATCTGGGCAAGGATATGCGTGGGGCATTGTTTCACCACCTGCAAACCCTGTCCTTCTCCTTTTATGACGTGACCCCGGTGGGCTATCTGCTGACCCGTGTCATGAGCGACACCAACCGCATCTCCAGTATGCTGGCGTGGAACTTTACGGATATCCTGTGGGCAATGTTCTATGTGCTGGGTACCTTTGCCGCCATGCTGGCGTTGAACTGGAAGCTGGCGCTGGCAGTTATCGCCATTGTGCCGGTGATGGCCATTCTGACAGGGTATTTTCAGAACCGCATCCTCCACTGGAACCGGAAGGTGCGTAAGCTGAACTCCCGCATCACCGGCGCCTTCAACGAGGGCATCACCGGCGCACGCACCACCAAGACGCTGGTGACGGAGGAGCAGACCGCCGACGCCTTCCGCAGTCTCACCCGACAGATGCACGACTCCGGCATCCGGGCAGCCCGGCTTAATGCGGTGTTTATCCCGCTGGTGCTGTTCTTCGGCACCATGGCGGTGTCTATCGTGCTGCTGCGGGGCGGCTATATGGTGCTGAATCAGGCGCTGGAGCTGGCCACTCTGTCGGCCTTTACCACCTATGCCGTCAGCATCTTCGACCCCATCCAGATGACCGCCGCCAATCTGGCGGAGTTCATCTCTCTGCAAGCCTCCATCGAGCGGGTAACCGACCTGATGGACGAACAGCCGCAAATTCAGGACACCCCGGAGGTCATTGAGAAATACGGCGACGCCTTCCACCCCAAGCGGGAGAACTGGGAGCCGCTGCGGGGCGAGATCGAGTTCCGGGATGTGACCTTCCGCTATCCCGACGGCGGCGAGAACGTGCTGGAGCACTTCTCCCTCCACATCCCTCAGGGGACCACGGTGGCCATCGTAGGCGAAACGGGGGCCGGCAAGAGTACCCTCATCAATCTGGCCTGCCGGTTCTTCGAGCCTACGGAGGGACATATCCTCATTGACGGCGTGGACTACCGCCAGCGCAGCCAGCTGTGGCTCCACTCCAACATCGGCTATGTGCTGCAGAATCCCCACCTGTTCTCCGGCAGCGTCCGGGAGAACATCCGCTACGGCAAGCTGGACGCCACCGACGAGGAGGTGGAGGCCGCCGCACGGGCCGTGTCGGCGGATACGGTGGTGTCCAAGCTGGAAAATGGCTGGGACAGCGATGTGGGTGAGGGCGGCGACCGTCTCTCCACCGGCGAGAAGCAGCTGATTTCCTTTGCCCGTGCCGTGCTGGCCGACCCTCGCATCTTCGTGCTGGATGAGGCCACCTCCTCCATCGACACCCAGACGGAGCAGCTGATCCAGAACGCCATTGACCATCTGCTGACGAACCGCACCTCCTTTCTGGTGGCCCACCGGCTCTCCACCATCCGCAAGGCGGACGTGATCCTTGTGGTGAAGGACGGCCACATCGTGGAGCAGGGTAAGCATGAGGAGCTGCTGCGGCGCAAGGGGTACTACCACGACCTGTACAGCAAGCAGTTTGCCCAGGAGAACGCCGCCCGCATCTTGGGCGAGGGCAGCGCCCAATAAAGCACATATCAGAGCAAACAGCCCCATTCCCGGCGCTGCTGAACTGCACCCCACTTGTTAGATATCTAACAAGTGGGGTGCAGTTCACTGATGGCTTCCGGGATCTTTGCCGGAGGGCCTCCCTATCTGTTCATAAAATTTTCATATTATTCCTGTTGCCATTTTGTAACTTTTTTTATATAATACCTTATGGTGACATAATACGGCGCAGCCCGACAGGGTTCGTCGTTTCAAATGCAGCGGGCCGGGTCTCCGGCAACGAGGGATATGATATGATTCGATTGAAGGACGTTGAAAAAACATACGAAAACGGGACGGAGGCCCTTCAGGGCATCTCCTTTACCATTGAGGACGGGGAATTTGTGTTTCTGGTGGGACCCTCCGGCTCCGGCAAGTCCACCATCATCAAGCTCCTGACCGGCGAGGTCATCCCCACGGCAGGGCGGGTCATGGTCAACGGCTTCTCCATGAGCCGCATCTCCGACCGGCAGATCCCCTATATGCGCCGCACCATCGGCGTGATCTTTCAGGACTTCCGGCTGATCCCCAAAAAGACGGTGTTCGACAACCTGAGCCTTGCCATGCGGGCGGTGGGGGCCACGCCCCGTGACATCCGCACCCGCATCCCCTATGTACTGGAGCTGGTGGGGTTGAAGGGGATGGAGGACCGATATCCTGACGAGCTGTCCGGCGGTGAGCAGCAGCGTGTGGCCATTGCACGGGCGCTGGTGAACAATCCCAGCACCATCGTGGCCGACGAGCCCACCGGCAATCTGGATCCCAACCGCTCGCTGGAGATCATGACCCTGCTGGAGCGCATCAACGCCCTTGGCACCACCGTGGTGGTGGTGACCCACGAGCGGGATCTGGTGAACCACTTCGACAAGCGGGTCATCATGATCGATCACGGGCAGGTCAACGGCGACGGCGTGGGAACGTATGAGGTATAACAGATGAAGCACGATTTTCGATATTTTTTCCGGGAGGGCATCCGCAATATGTTCTCCCACGGATTCATGTCCTTCGCCGCCATCGGCGTGACGGTGGCGTGTCTGGTGATCATGGGGACCTTTTCGCTGGTGGCCTATAACGCCAACGAGAACCTGAAGGATCTGCAGAAGGAGAACGCCGTGCTGGCCTTCGTGGATGAGAACCTCTCTGACAACGAGGCCAAGGCCCTGCAATCCACGCTGGAGAAGATTCCCGGTGCGGCGGACTGCACCTTCGTCTCCCGGCAGGAGGCACGGGACAGCTACGTGGAGCAGTACGATGAGGACGACCTGTACAGCAACCTGGATCCCTCCATTTTTCGCCATCGGTACGTTATCCATCTGACGGACGCCGCACAGATGCAGCAGGTGGTATCCGATCTGGAGGCCACCCCCGGCATCGTAAAGGTCCGGGCGGACGAGGCCATCTCCAACGGGTTTTTGACGGTGCGGAATGTGGCAAGCCTCATCAGCATCGCCCTCATTGCGGTGCTGCTGGTGATCTCGGTATTCATTATCTCCAACACCATCAAGCTCACCACCTTTGACCGGCGGGATGAGATCGCCATCATGAAGATGGTGGGCGCCACCGACGGCTTCATCCGATGGCCCTTCGTCTATGAGGGTCTGCTCATCGGTCTGATGGGCGCCGTCATCGCCTTTGGGCTGCAGTGGCTGCTGTATGAGGCCATTTCCAAGGGCATTGCCGGGTCTGATACCCTGCAGCTGCTGCGGGTGGTGTCCTTCCGGAAAATTTGGGGGCCGGTGGCCGGTGTGTTCGGTCTGGTAGGGATCCTGGTGGGCGTGGGCGGCAGCCTGACCGCCATCCGGAAGTTCCTGAGAGTATAAGGAGGAGTGCAGCATGAGTAAGAAAAAATGGTGCGGCCTGCTGGCCGTTCTCATGGCGGTGAGCATCGTGTTCACCAGCGGCGCTCTGCGCCCGGTGAACGTCTATGCCGAGACCATCGCAGACCTGCAGGAGCAGTCGGAGGAGCACCAGAAGAAGCTGGAGGAGATCAACCAGCAGATCGAGGAGGCCGAGGCCAACAAGGCCGATGCGCTGGAGCAGAAGAACCTGCTGGATCAGCAGGCGGACGTCCTCCGCAGCCAGATCTCCAACGCCCAGCAGCAGATCGATGCGCTGGAGGCGGAGCTGGCGGACAACCAGCAGAAGGAGGAGTCCCAGTACGACCTGTTCTGCCGTCAGGTGCGGGATGAAGAGGAGCGGGGTACCGCCTCCTTCTGGTCGGTGATCTTCAAGGCCACCAGCTTCAGCGATCTTTTGGGCCGCATCGACTTCATCAACGAGGTGGCCGAGCACGACCAGAGCGTCATCAACGACCTGCGGCAGCTGCGCCAGCAGATGCAGGCCGACCGGCAGGCGCTGGAGGAGCAGCGCTCCCAGCTGGAGAGCCGCCAGACGGAGCTGGACAGCCAGCTGGAGGCAGCCACCCAGCTCATTGCCAAGTACAACGAAACGACGGACGGCCTGAACGATCTGGCCGCTCAGGAGAAGGCAGCCGCCGATGAGCTGGACGCTCAGATCCAGGCCCGGAGGGAGGAGGAAAACCGGAACAACGGCGGCGATAACAGTGGAGGCAGCGGCGGTGGCGGCAGCAGCGGCTCCGATGAGACGCCCTCCTCCGACGGGTACATCTGGCCCTCGGACTGCCGGCTCATTACCTCCGGCTACGGCGGGCGTGACCAGCCCACCCCCGGCGCCAGCACCAACCACATGGGCGTGGACATCGGCGCCTCCTACGGCAGCTACATCTATGCCGTGAAGTCCGGCACCGTAGTGGGTTCTAAGTACAGCTGGGGCGGCTACGGCAACTATGTGGAGATCGACCACGGAAACGGCAACTTCACCCTGTACGCCCATATGAGCGAGCGTCTGGTGGAGGTGGGCGAGTATGTGGAGCAGGGCGAGGTCATCGGCCTGTGCGGCTCCACGGGCATCTCTACCGGCCCCCACGTCCACTATGAGATCTGGGAGAACTACAGCCGCATCAATCCGCTGAACCGTCTGCCGGGGTACATCCCCTATTGGTGGTAAGCGGCCTTTTCCCCACCTGCACCGCTTGGTGCAGGTGGGGAATTTTTTATGCCGTCTTTCTCCCGCCGCCGGGCCATAGACTGGTGGAAAGGGGGGCTGTGCATGGTGGGATATGTGCGATGGGAGGAGAAGCGGAAAAGGCTCACCCTGCGGCGCTGTCCGCTGGGAGACGGGGAGGTGTGCCTGTTGGAGGGCGGCGGACGGCTGAATCGGCGGGTACAGCGCCGGGTGCGGCAGGCGGCGCAGGCCATGGCCGACGCCGGGGTGCGGTATGCGGCGGCACCGCCGGAGTGGGCGGCGCTGCTGCTTCCCCTTCGGCTCCCGGCCCCGGTGGCACTGCGGCGGGCCATGCTGGGGCAGCTGGTGGACTGCGCCTGTAGGCAGCTGGGACTCTGCCGGTCACAGGCCAGTGTGGTGCTGCGGGCCTCCCGGCCCGACGGGGCCGTTACGGAGGCGGCGGATCTGCTGGCCCGGCGGGTAAGGTATCTGTCGCCGCAGCTGGGCCGGGGGCAGGAGGAGCTGCGGCGATCCCTGCGGCACCGGTACGGGCTGGGAGAGGGCGGTCCGGCGGCGCAGCTGGCGGTATGCTTCGGCGGGGCGGCGGAGGGACTGCCCTCCCTGCTGATCGAAGAAAGCCGTCAGGAGGTACGGTATGTATGGGCCGAGCCGTGGCGGGAAAAAATGAAGCCGTGGGCAGCGGAGGAGCCGCTGCTGGCGGCGCTGCTGGCGGAGGGAAGCCTTCCGCCGGGTGCGGCTGTCCCGGTGTGGGTAGGACTTGACACCGGCGGGGAAAGAACTTATAATGCAGAGTGATATAGTGTCTGTACTATTTTTGTTATAGTGTTTATACTAATCTCGTGCGGCCATGCCGTATTTGTCAACAGAAAGGAATGGATTCCATGGTAAAAGAATTCAAAATGAGTCAGGAGCGGTACGACGAGCTGAAAAAGGAGCTGGATTACAGCAAGACCACCCGTGCCGACGAGATCGCAGAGCTCATCAAGGAGGCCAGAGGCTTCGGTGACCTGTCGGAAAACAGCGAGTACGACGAGGCCAAAAATGAGCAGGGCAAGCTCTACTCCCGCATTGCCGAGCTGGAGAACATCCTGCTCCACGCCGTCATCGTGGACGAGACGGACATGGATTCCGACAAGGTATCCATCGGCTGCCGTGTCACCGTGACCAATCTGGATAACGGCAAGACGCTGCCGGAGTACACCATCGTGGGCTCTCAGGAGGCCAACGTCATGGAGCGGAAGGTGTCGGAGGATTCCCCCTTCGGCAAGGCCCTGATGGGCAGCAAGGCCGGCAGTGAGATCACCGTGGAGGCCCCCAAGGGCGTCATCCGCTACCGGGTGGACAAGATCGAACGATAAGGAGACCATATCTATGGCACAGCAGAATCAGAATCAACAGGACCTGCGGGAAATTCTCCAGATCCGCCGGGATAAGCTGGCAGCCCTGCAGGAGGCGGGTATGAACCCCTTCGAGATCACCCGCTATGACGTGACCCATCACGCACAGGAGGTCAAGGACCAGTTCGACCAGCTGGAGGGGCAGACCGTCTCTCTGGCGGGCCGTCTTATGAGCAAGCGGGGCATGGGCAAGGTGTCCTTCTGCGATCTGAAGGATAAGTCCGGCCGCATCCAGATCTACGCCCGGAAGGACGAGATGGACGAGGAGGCCTATGACCGCTTCAGGAAATACGACATCGGTGATATCGTAGGCGTCAAGGGCGACGTGTTCCGCACCCAGAAGGGCGAGATGAGCATCCGGGCCCATGAGATCACCCTGCTGTCGAAGTCCCTCCAGCCCCTGCCGGAGAAGTTCCACGGTCTGACGGACAAGGAGCTGCGCTACCGCCAGCGGTATGTGGATCTCATTATGAATCCCGAATCCCAGCGGAACTTTGAGATCCGCAGCAAGTTCGTGGCGTATCTGCGCCGGTATCTGGATAATATGGGCTTCATGGAGGTGGAGACCCCCGTGCTCAGCCCCATTGCCGGCGGCGCCAACGCCCGGCCCTTCATCACCCACCACAACGCTCAGGACATCGATATGTATATGCGGATCGCCACGGAGCTGCACCTGAAGCGGCTTATCGTGGGCGGTCTGGAGCGAGTGTATGAGGTGGGCCGCATCTTCCGCAACGAGGGCATGGACACCAAGCACAACCCGGAGTTCACCACCTGTGAGCTGTATCAGGCCTACACCAATCTGGACGGCATGATGGATATTCTGGAGGGCATCCTCACCGGAGCCGCCAAGGAGATCCTGGGCACCTACCATATCCAGTGGCTGGGCCACGACGTGGATCTGACCCCCAGCTGGAAGCGCATCACCATGGCCGATGCCGTGCAGAATGTCACCGGCGCCGACTTCATGGCCATTGAGGGCGATGATGACGCCGCCGTGGAGCTGGCCAAGAGCGTAGGCGTGGACATGGAGGGGGTAGCCCGGACGTGGGGCAACGCCCTGTACGAGACCTTCGACCAGAAGGTGGAGGAGACGCTCATTCAGCCCACCTTCATCACCATGTACCCGGTGGAGGTGAGCCCGCTGGCCAAGCGCAGCCCGGAGGACCCCCATCTGACGGAGCGGTACGAGATGTTCGTCTGCGGCTGCGAGATGGGCAATGCCTTCTCCGAGCTCAACGACCCCATCGACCAGTACCAGCGCTTCAAGGCTCAGGCGGAGAAGCGGGCCCACGGCGACGAGGAGGCCGACATGATGGACGAGGACTTCGTGCTGGCGCTGGAGTACGGTATGCCCCCCACCGGCGGTCTGGGCTTCGGCATCGACCGCTGCGCCATGATGCTCTGCGGCACCGACTCTATCCGGGACGTGATCCTGTTCCCGAC
>QWCY01002653.1_pt1 | contig 27971 bp, 32 predicted proteins | sample 1972631 | NCBI WGS metagenome assembly QWCY01 (sample SAMN09866696, study PRJNA288562) | Human gut metagenome isolate pre1_stool, whole genome shotgun sequencing... | isolation source: gut | host: Homo sapiens | place: USA: California
TTTTCTTCTGGAGAAATCTTATCCATAAAAAATGCCCCCTTTCAGATAAACAGTTTTATTTTTTTAACTGTCTACCTAAAAGGGAGCATACCAAAATAATCTATATTTGTGACTTTAGTTGCTGCGCTTTGAATGCTCGCTTACGCACTTGCATCCAAACCTTGCTCCGGGGCCACAAATATAGATTATTTTCTTCTTCGGATTCTGTCTGTGGCTGTTGAAGTAAAAGATTCTTTTCTGCCGAATCAGCCAACTTCTTTGATGATGTAAACGGATTGAGAGAGAAGATGGAATATAATATGAAGAATACTGTCTAAATATCAATCTTCCCAAATTTATCTTTTGGAGTTTGTTTGTTTTGCAGCCTCACAACCCTCAGAATTTCTTCATTTTATTGACAAAACTTTGTTTTTTACTGTAAAATGAGATTGATAGTATCAGGAATAATAGGAGAAATTTATGGGCAAGTCAGAAAAGCAGATTGAAAAAGAAAAAGCACGTAATCAGAGGATTATAGATACTGCCTTTCAGATTTTTGTAGAGAAAAAAATAGAAGCAGTGACTATGGAAGAAATTGCAAGGAAAGCAGGTATCGGAAGAGCAACACTTTTCCGCTGCTATTCAAGTAAGCCAGAACTTGTTATGGCTGTATGTACTGCAAAGTGGAAGGCATATTTTGATAAGTTAGATGCGATCAGGCCACTGGAAAGTATCCACGATATTCCGGCGATTGATCGTTTTATATTTACATTAGATGGTTATATTGATATGTATCAGAATCATAAAGATCTACTCCAGTATAACGACAACTTTAACCACTATATGGTACACCAGAAAGGTATTGCTGCGGAGAAGTATGAAGAATTTTATAAATCATTATATTCGATGAACACGAGATTACACTGGATGTATGAGAAGGCAAAAGAGGATAAAACATTCCGTACAGATATTCCAGAAGAACAGTTCTTCCGGGTGACATTTCATTCGATGATGGCAACCTGTGCGTATTATGCGGGGGGATTTATCTGGGGGTCGGAAGAGAATAAAGATTATACCGAGGAACTCATAAGATTAAAAGAAATGATATTGAAGTACGTTACTATTTAATTCATTAGATACACTACAGACGAAGCCATTGCCCCAATAAGGCATATTTGTGATTTTAGTTGCGGCGTGTTGAATGTTCGCTTTATGCGCGAACATCCAACACTTGCTCCGAGACCATAAATATGTCTTATTGGGGCAATGGCTTTTGTGCTGTGGCTGGAGAAGATGAATTAAACAGGGGGAGGGGATTTGGGGACAGAAGCTGATGTCTTCTGCTTACTCGAGAATAACTGGGAATAGCGGGATGATTGGACTTGCCTATATGTAATATTAAAATGAAGAAATCGGTATTTTAAATTTAATTTTATAAATATTGATGGATATAACATAATGATTGCACCAAATTTGCTTGAAATCTAGTGTAGTATCCAATCAGTAATAATAGTTTAGGAATAATCTTTTAGCAACTTACAATAAAAGATAAACGAATCAAACTGGGGTAAAAAAATATTTATCTACAATATTCTGAAAGCAAGCAGAAAACTTCTGCCCTTTCCCTCAAATCCTCACAACCACTATTTAATTCAAATAAAATCCAGCCAAAGACAGCCCGGGAAGAGAACCGATACCCTATATTTGTGGCCTCGGAGCAAGGTTTAGATGCGAGAGCATAAAGCGAGCATTTAAACCGCCGCGACTAAAGTCACAAATATAGGGTATCGGTTCTCTCCCCGGGCGTCTGTCTCTTAATGAATTAAATAGTAATTATAATCACTTGATTTGAGAATGGGATAAATATATAATCAGGATATATTTTGATAGAATATATAGAATCTTAATACAGAAGGAGAACTTTTAACAAGGATAAATATGAATTTCACTGGTGAGGAGTAAGCTTATGAACATTTTTGACGTTATCGGTCCGGTTATGGTAGGACCTTCGAGTTCCCATACAGCGGGAGCAGTAAGAATTGGTTATGTAGCAAGACAGCTTTTGGGCGAAGAAGTGAGAGAGGCAAAGATTTTACTTTATGGTTCTTTTCTTGCAACAGGAAAGGGGCATGGCACAGATAAGGCACTGACAGCTGGCCTTCTTGGAATGCAGACGGATGATTACCGAATTCCAAAAAGTATTGAGATTGCAGAGGATAAAGGTATGAAGATTGCTTTTGGCGAGGCGGTATTGAAGGAAGCACATCCGAATACGGCACAGCTTTATTTGAAAGGCATTTCGGGAAAGACGATGGAGCTTGTGGGACAGTCGCTTGGAGGCGGACGGATTAATATTGCAGAGATTGATGGCATTGAGACGAATTTCTCTGGGGAGAATCCAACATTGATCGTGCATAATCTCGATCAGCCAGGACATGTATCGGAAGTAACTTCCATGCTTGCTCATAAAGGTGTGAATATTGCGACCATGCAGTTATATCGTTCCTCAAAGGGTGGTAAAGCAGTTATGGTTGTGGAGTGTGATCAGGAAGTTCCGCAGGAGGGAATCCGTTGGCTGGAGCGAGTGGAAGGTGTACTGAAAGTAACCTATCTTGGAAAATCGGAGGAAAAGTAAATGATAGAATATCACAGCATACAGAATATATTAGACCTTTGTAAAGAACAGGATAAAAAGATTTGGGAAGTTGTTTTACAGGCCGATATGGATGAGAGCGGGGCATCAGGAGAGCAGGTTTTTGAGAAAATGCGTTTTATGTATAGGGCAATGCAGGAGGCAGACCAGAGTTATGAGGCAAATTTAAAGTCTCAGAGCGGAATGGTTGGTGGAGACGGTGAAAAAATGCGTCAGTATAATGCCACTGGGAAAAATTTATGCAGTGAGTATTCCAGTCTTGCAATGGAAAAAGCATTAAAGATGGGAGAGTCGAATGCCTGTATGAAGAGAATTGTGGCAGCTCCTACAGCCGGCTCCTGTGGAGTAATCCCGGCAGTTCTTTTAAGTTACGAAGAAAATAAAAATGCAGAGGAAGATGAACTGGTAAAAGCATTATTTGTCGCTTCTGGTATCGGAAAAGTTGTGGCCGAAAATGCTTCGATTGCCGGAGCATTTGGTGGGTGTCAGGCAGAAATCGGAACAGCAAGTTCTATGGCGGCAGGTGCACTTGCTTACCTGCAAGGAGCAGATAATGAACAGATTATGCAGGCAGCGACCTTCGCCTTAAAAAATATGCTTGGGCTTGCATGTGATCCGGTTGGCGGTCTGGTAGAAGTCCCTTGTGTTAAAAGAAATGTAGCAGGAGTTGTGAATGCGATTTCAAGTGCCCAGCTTGCGCTTGCAGGTATTACCAGTGTGATCACTCCAGATGACACGATTGACAGTATGCGCCGTATAGGAAATGATCTTCCATCCTGCCTGAAAGAAACCAGTAAAGGTGGTCTTGCAGTGACAGAATCGGCAAAACGTATTATGGAACAGTTTAAGAATCATTAAACTTCTGGTTTGCCGCAGGCAAAGGAGACGCCGCTGAAGAAAGCCTATCCCCTATATTTGTGACTTTAGTCGCGGCAGTTTGAATGCTCGCTTATACGTGCTCGCATCCAACCTTTGCTCCGAGGCCACAAATATAGGGGATAGGCTTTCTTCGGTGGCTGTACTTTGGTTGTAGAAGTAATATCAGAATTTTATATTGGAGAGATTTGAGAAAGATTTCAGATGATTGTAGCTTTCTGGAAAATGGAATATTAAAGATTGACATGAGGACTGATGGAGATTCAATATTTTCTGGCTTCTTTTTTATATTTTTTGAGCAATCCGCTTATAGATTCTTCTGTAGCGGCGTCTGTTCCATAGTCTCACAAATCAGAAGTTAGCAGATTTTAAAAGTGTGAAGAATAAATTTGCCACACCGCAAAGGCACATAATAAGAATCGGATTCAGCTTCCATTTTCTAAGAGCAATAAAGGCTGCAATAAAAAGAAGAAGAGCGAATACATTTACTGAAGAAATGTGTAAGGCTTTCCCGGAAAGAACAGCGGTCTGAAACATAGAAAATCCGGCAGCAGTAATCAGTGCAACAACGGCAGGCCGCAGACTCGAAAGAATATTGCTGATTGCTGAAGTTTCTTTGTATTTACAATATACAAGTGCCAGAATAGATACCAGAATACAGGAAGGAAAAATCGAGCCGAAAGTAGCGGCAAGAGCACCGGGGATTCCAGCAATCTGCAGACCGGTAAATGTGGCAGAATTGACACCGATTGGACCAGGTGTCATTTCTGCGATTGTGATAAGATTCGTGAATTCGTTCATGGTAAGCCATCCATGAGTTTCTACAACCTGGCTTTGAATCAGCGGAATTGCAGCGTACCCACCGCCGACACTAAAAAGCCCAATCTGTACGAAACTCAGAAATAATTGTATATAAATCATAATTTCGTCTCCTGTAAGCATTTTTGTTTCTGTGTTTCCTTCTGTGTTTGTCTGAGAAAAAATGGTCTGTACTGATACCATATAAACTGAATGATGCCGATACATGCGGCTACAAGAATAATATAAACAACGTTTACGCCTAAGAAAAAGTCACATACAAAAGCAGCGGTCATGATAAAAATAGACAGGCTGCTTTTTTCTTTTAATACACTTTCTCCAAGGCTGCACGCAGCATCTAAAATGACGGCAGCAACTCCTGCCTGCATTCCTTTTAACACGACAGCTACCCATACATTTGTTGAAAAAATAGCGTAGAAAAAAGAAACGACAGATAAAATAATCATCGGTGGCAGAATTGTTCCGAGCGTTGCCACAATCATTCCGGCAAAACCATATACATTCCAGCCGACCAAAATAGCAGCATTTACAGCAATCGCTCCAGGACAGGACTGTGCAAGAGCGGTAAAATCGAGCATTTCCTGCTCATCAATCCAATGTAGTTCATCTACGAATTTATGCTTCATAAAAGTGACGATGACAAAGCCGCCGCCAAATGTAAAAGCACTGATATAAAGTGTTGTAAGAAATAACACCCATAGTTTGTGCGGTTTATTTTTCATGAAATCCCTCTTACTTTCCAGAGAGTGTTTGAAAAATTATTCCTGTAATCTGCACACCCTACTTTGCGGTATATTTTACAGAAAGCATTTTTCAAACATGCTCTAAAGATATTACAAATTAAGTCTTTTTACATTATTAATATATCACTTGCGAGATTATTTTAAAAATACTATAATTATAATAAAGTTCATAGATAAAAAACTATAAAATAGAAATCGGATTTGAGAAAGGAGGAATAGCGTGTCCATTCGCCATTTTAGAATTTTCATCGCCGTAGCGGAAGAAGAAAATATCACAAAAGCTGCCAAAAAGCTGTATCTGACACAGCCAACGGTAAGTGTTGCCATAAAAGAGATAGAAGAGCATTATGGGGCAAGATTTTTTGAGAGAATTAATCAGAGACTTCATATTACAGAAGAAGGAAAGAGATTTCTCGACTATGCAAAGCATTTCATTGCGATGTATGATGAGATGGAAATTGCATTTAAAAATACAGACTTTACCGGAAGACTCCGAGTAGGAGCGAGTGTAAATATAGGAACTTATTATATTCCAAGACTCATCCGCAGAACATATCGTTGCAGAACCGCTATTTTATGAGAAATATACCGCCATATGCGCCCCGGAGCATCCGATGGCAGGAAAAACGGTACCACTAGAAGAATTTATGAAAGAGCCGCTTTTATCCAGAGAAAAAAGCAGTGGTGCATATGAAGTATTCCAGAGTGCGGTAAATCAGACTGGACTTACCGTCACTCCAGTATGGGAAAGCACATCCCAGACAACACTTATGGAAGCGGTACATTATGGATTAGGGGTAACGATCGTTCCAGAACAGATGATAAAAAGAGAAGTAAGAGAGGGGCGATTATCCCAGATTACCTTCTCCGATTTCTCTTTCCAGAATACGATTCATATAGCCTATCATCATAGCAAATATCTGTCTCCATCGATAAAGAAATTTATTCTTCTGGTAAAAACTTTGGATCCTCCAGAATCTGTTCCAGAGTAATATTGTAAAAGAAATCGTGAACCAGTGAATCAAACTTCTTCCACATAGGAAGCGTCCGGCACTGGTTCGCTCTTGGACAATCTTCCGCATCATCCATAAGACAAGCCACAGGAGCAAGCGTTCCTTCGGCCACTTCCAGAATCTCTCCGACACTATATTCTGCCGGTGTGCGGGTAAGCTGGTATCCCCCACCCTTACCACGCAGTCCTTTTAACATCTTTTGTTTTACAAGAGACTTCAGGATACTTTCCAGATATTTATCGGAAATAGCCTGTCTCTTTGCAATATCTTTAAGGGGGATATACCCCTCATTGCCATGCTCCGCTAAGTCTAACATGACGCGGAGGGCATAACGTCCTTTGGTTGAAATCATAAAATAATCCTCTTTCGTAATAATATGACTTTATTATAACATAGTAGGTTAGTTCGTTAAAGGGGGGACAGACGCCCGAGAAGAGAACCGATATCCTATATTTGTGTCTTTAGTCGCGGCGGTTTGAATACTCGCTTTATGTGCTCGCATCCAAACCTTGCTCCGAGGCCACAAATATAGGGTATCGGTTCTCTTCTCGGGCTGTCTTTGGCTGGATTTTGTTTGAATTAAATAGTGGTTGGAAGAATTTGGGGATGAAAGTTGAAGTCTTTGATTTATTATCCGTAGGTCCGTGCACTGTTTAATTCGTTTGTTGTTTACTAATGAATTAAATCGTTAGACAATATTTTTTCAACTTCAGTAACTGGCTTTTCTATTACTTCAGCAATTACTTCCAAAGGAATGCCCGCTTTATACATTCGTTGTGTATAGCTGGTTGTTGCTTCGTTAAATCCTTCTCTTCGACCAGATTCTTTATGGTCTGTCCATGCGTTTCTCATGTTTATTGTATCCTCCTTTTCTGGAATTGAAAAATGTAATCCTGTAAATGTGTTTATAATCTGTGCAGCAGTAACGGAAAGAGCAGAATAGCCTGGATCAGAAAGTAGAATATCCATTTGTTCTTCATCAGAAATTACTTTTAATATATGCATAAGTCGGCCAAATTCTGTATGAAATTTCGTGAAATCAGAAATATTGTTGCATGATATTAAATGAAGTTTGTAATCTGGAAGAAATTCTTTAAGGGATTCATCTGTCTCAGAAAACATCTCCTGAAGGCTTTTTGCCGCATCCCATCCGTCATTGCCAAAATATATAGTAACAGTAATAACTGGGACAAGGCGATCATCTGGATGCCATCCCGATAAAAATTCTTCTGTAGTTTCTTTAAAATTTGGATTTTGTTTTCGTATTTTTCTGTATTTTTTTGTTTTTTCATTTACTTGTGCAGAATAATTAATCGCATCATAGAGCATATTTTTGACAGGCATTGCATAATGGATATGAGATTGATTCTCAACTCCAAACAGTACATAAAGGGTATTTTTATATTCTTTTGCAATACAACCTTTTAAAATATCCCGAAATTTTTGTATTGTAGCTAATTCTCCGCGTTTCCCGAGCGGAAGAGTGATTTCAGAAGTATCTCGTTCAATTAAATTCTCTGGAAGTATTCTTTGTTGCCCATCATAAATAAGATAATTAAAAACATCAGCAAAAATCTCATTATTGGACAAATATTCTTTAGTAAGTGTATCAGCTTGTCTCATAAACACTCACCTCGAAATAAAAATTATTTTGTCTGAATATATGATACAATAAAATTAACATAAAATCAATATTTTTCCAAAAAATAACATATAAAAATTAAATGTAGAGAGATTGTAGCTGTCTGATTTTTCATTTTTTGTCTTTGGTAAAATAGGAGAATTTAAATATGGAAATTTTTTGCAAGTCCGTATCCAGCCAAAGACAGAAGCCAGAGAGCTATCGAATCCATATTTATGGCCTGAGAGCAAGTGTTGAATGCGAGCGTGGGGCGAATATTCAACCCGCAGAGATAGAGTCACAAATATAGGATATTTTTTCTCTTTGGGAGCGTCTATGTAGCCTTAACTGCATCAAATCACTATTTTTTTGAAAAAAAATTATCCCTCAAAAACCGCATGGTTAAGCCATATTTCCCGCTTTTCAAAAATTGTTTTTAAATAAATCCCTATAAACCTATTTACAAAGTAGGTTAATAGTGATATTATCATAGCCATGAGATACATGAAAGAAATAATCAATAAAAAACGAGATTTTAAAATAAGGAGGAACAAGACAATGGCAAACATTTACAAAGGAACATTAGGACTGATCGGAAATACACCTCTTGTTGAGGTTGCTAATATTGAAAAGGAATTAGGATTAAAGGCAAGAGTATTAGTTAAGCTTGAGTACTTCAATCCAGCAGGAAGTGTTAAGGACAGAATCGCAAAAGCGATGATTGAAGATGCAGAAAAGAAAGGAATTTTAAAAGAAGGTTCCGTAATCATCGAGCCAACATCCGGTAACACAGGGATTGGTCTTGCATCTATTGCAGCAGCAAAAGGATACAGAATCATCCTTACAATGCCTGAGACAATGAGTGTTGAGAGAAGAAATATTTTAAAAGCTTACGGTGCTGAGATTGTTCTTACAAGCGGAGCTAAGGGAATGAAAGGTGCTATTGCAAAGGCAAATGAACTTTCAGAAGAAATCGAAGGAAGCTTCATTCCGGGACAGTTTGTAAACTCGGCAAACCCGGCAATCCATAAAGCAACAACTGGTCCTGAGATCTGGAATGATACAGATGGAGAGGTTGATATCTTTATTGCAGGTGTTGGTACAGGTGGAACTTTAACAGGTACAGGTCAGTACTTAAAAGAACAGAAACCAGAAGTGAAGATTGTAGCTTTAGAGCCAGATACATCACCAGTTTTATCTGAAGGTAAGGCAGGCCCACATAAGATTCAGGGTATCGGAGCTGGATTTGTACCAGATGTATTAGATACAAAGATTTATGATGAGATTTTCAGAGCAACGAATGAGGATGCTTTTGCAACAGCAAAGCTTTTAGCAAAGAAAGAAGGAATTTTAGTAGGGATTTCCTCCGGAGCATCTTTACATGCAGCAATTGAATATGCGAAGAAGCCAGAGAACGAAGGAAAGACTATTGTAGCGCTTCTTCCAGATACAGGAGACAGATATTACTCTACAGCATTATTTACAGAATAATGCCGGGCATTCTTGAATCTCAAAGCTTAATGCATAAGACAGGTACGAAATCCAGTATAGGATTTGTAATTGAATAGAGGAAAAGGGTGATAAATAAATGAATCTTTCGAAGAAAAGCAGGTATGGGATTACCGCATTGATCGATCTGGCAGTATATGCCAAAGACCAGTGCGTTCAGTTAAGCAGTATCGCAGAGCGCAATAATATATCTGTAAAGTATCTGGAACAGATTTTTTCAAGTCTGAGAAAGGCAGGTCTGGTAAGAAGCGTAAAAGGGCCACAGGGCGGTTATCTTTTAGCAAAAAGACCAGAAAGTATTACCGTAGCAGATGTGATTCATGCGTTAGATGGAAGCTATCTTCTGGAAGATGAAAGAAGTGTGGTAAGCGGAACAGACGAAAAGGGAATATCCACTGCGATACAGAAACTTCTGATTGATCAGATGAATGATCAGACAGATAGATTATTGAAACAATTAACATTAAGAAATCTGGTAGATTCCTCAATGGAGTACAGTCAGGTTGGACATGAAATGTATTATATTTAAGTAAGATTAAAATTAAATTTTTAGATTAGATAGATAAAAATAGATAGAATTTTTAGATACTCAAGAGGGTAGACATGAAGACAAAGAGATTAGAGACAGATGTGTTAATCATCGGTGGAGGAACAGCAGGCTGCTTTGCTGCCTATACTTTGGGAAAAGAAGCAGGGGTAAGCGTTCTGATAGCGGAAAAAGCGAATATTAAGAGAAGCGGCTGTCTGGCAGCTGGGGTTAACGCTTTAAATGCATATATTACAGAAGGACATGTCCCTCAGGATTATGTGGATTACGCAAAGAAGGATGCCCACGGAATTGTCAGAGAGGATTTGCTTTTATCCATGTCTGAGCGACTGAATCATGTAACGAAGGCTCTTGATGATTTAGGACTCGTTATCCTGAAAGATGAGAACGGTAAGTACGTTGCAAGAGGAAACAGAAATATAAAGATTAACGGTGAAAATATCAAGCCTCTTTTAGCAGAAGCGGCAATGTCACAGGACAATGTCACAGTGCTTGAGAGAGTGAATATCACCGATTATATAATAGAAGAGAATGAAATCAAAGGAGCCTGGGGCTTTAATATAGAAGAAAACGTTTTCTATGATATCCGGGCAAAAGCAGTTCTTTGTGCGACTGGTGGAGCCGCAGGGCTTTACCGCCCGAACAATCCGGGATTTTCAAGACATAAGATGTGGTACTCCCCATTTAATACAGGAGCCGGATTTGCAATGGGAATTTTAGCCGGAGCAGAAATGACAACATTTGAGATGCGTTTTATCGCATTGCGATGTAAAGATACGATTGCACCGGTTGGAACAATCGCACAGGGTGTCGGAGCCAGGCAGATGAACTCTCACGGTGAGATTTATGAGACAAAATACGGTCTTACAACTTCTCAGCGATTATATGGAACAGTAACTGAGAACAGAGAGGGACGCGGTCCTTGTTATCTAAAGACAGACGAAATCAGTGCAGCACAGGAACAGGATTTATACAGAGCGTACCTCAACATGGCACCAAGCCAGACACTCAAATGGTTAGAAGGTTCGAGAGGACCGGCAAGTGAGAATGTCGAAATCGAAGGAACAGAACCTTACATTGTAGGTGGTCATACCGCAAGTGGTTACTGGGTAGATAACGGCAGAAGAACAACAGTGAAAGGTTTATTTGCCGCCGGAGATGTTGCCGGAGGATGCCCACAGAAATACGTAACCGGAGCATTGGCAGAAGGCGAGATTGCCGCCGAATCCATGACAAAATACTTAAAAAACTTAAATGCAGACAGCGAAAAATCAAATGCTATAAAGGAAATTGAAACAAAAATAGATAATGCTTCTATATTAAAGAAAAAAGAGTATGAAGCACATTTGACAGCAGAAGGAAAAGACAGCGAAGATACATTTTTCATTACTGCAGAACAGCTTGAAGAGGCAATGCAGAAAGTCATGGATCAGTATGCCGGAGGAATCGCTACCGATTATCAGTACAATGAAGAGAGACTGGTAACCGGTAAGAAGCGAATCGGTGAATTACTTGGCATGATTGATGAACTCAAAGCAAAAGATATGTTTGAGTTAAAAGATATCTACGAAGTAAGAGAGAGACTGATTGTGTGTCAGACTTTGATTGAACATTTAAGAGCTAGAAAAGAGACAAGATGGCACAGCTTTGGAGAGAATACAGACTATCCGGAAGAGAGCAATCAGTGGCTTAAATATGTGAATTCAAAAAGAAAGCCAGACGGCGGGACAGAAATCATTTTCAGAGAACTGGTGACAGGAGGCAAGGTATATGAGTGTACGGATTTTACAGAATAAATGTGTGGGATGCGGAAAATGTCTTTCCGTCTGTCCCGGGAATCTCTTAAAAAAAGGCGAGGACGGCAAGGTACATATTCGAAATATCAGAGACTGCTGGGGCTGTACCGCCTGCTTAAAAGAATGTCACATGGGAGCAATTCTTTACTTCTTAGGTGCTGACATGGGAGGCATGGGTTCCATGCTTTCTGTCAAGGAAAAAGGCGATGTCCGCATATGGCGTGTCGATAGTCCGAACGGTGAGACAAAGACCATTGAGATAAACATGAAAGATTCTAACAAATATTAGCATAGAAAACATTTTAAAGGAGGAAATGAGATGGGAACATTATCACATCTTGATGAACTGGAAGCAGAAGCAATATACATAATGAGAGAAGTAGCAGCAGAATGTGAAAAGCCAGTTATGCTTTACTCAATCGGAAAGGACAGTTCCGTAATGCTGCATCTGGCAATGAAAGCATTTTACCCGGAAAAGCCACCGTTCCCATTTATGCATATCGATACAACATGGAAATTCAAAGAAATGATCGAATTTAGAGATAAGATTGCAAAAGAAAAAGGAATCGACATGATTGTATACACAAATGAAGAAGGTGTAAAACAGGGAATCAACCCATTTGACCACGGCTCAGCCTACACAGACATCATGAAGACACAGGCATTAAAACAGGCACTTACAAAATACGGATTTACCGCAGCATTTGGTGGCGGACGTCGTGATGAAGAAAAATCAAGAGCCAAAGAGAGAATTTTCTCCTTTAGAAATAAAGAACAGGCATGGGATCCTAAGAACCAGCGCCCGGAAGTGTGGAAGTTATATAATACACAGATTAAACAGGGTGAAAGTATTCGAGTATTCCCAATCTCTAACTGGACAGAGAAAGATATCTGGCAGTACATCAAACGCGAAAACATCGAAATCGTACCACTTTATTATGCGGCAGAGCGTCCGGTAGTAGAGCGTGACGGCAATATCATCATGGTAGATGATGACAGAATGAAGCTTCGTCCAGGTGAAAAGATTGAATATAAGAGCGTAAGATTCCGTACTCTTGGATGTTACCCGTTAACAGGTGGTATTGAATCTACCGCACATACATTAGACGAGATTATTGATGAGACACTTAGCGCAGTAGATTCCGAGAGAACCAGCCGTGTTATCGACCATGACGGCGGAGCAGCCAGCATGGAAAGAAGAAAGAAAGAGGGGTACTTCTAAGATGAAAGGATTATTAAAATTTATTACATGCGGAAGCGTGGATGACGGAAAATCAACATTAATCGGACATATCCTGTATGACTCCAAGCTTCTTTATACAGACCAGGAAAAAGCACTCGAGCTTGACTCAAAAGTAGGAAGCCGCGGTGGAAAAATAGACTACTCTTTATTGCTTGACGGATTAATGGCAGAGAGAGAACAGGGTATCACGATCGACGTAGCTTACAGATATTTCACAACAGATAATCGAAGCTTTATCGTAGCAGATACTCCAGGACATGAAGAATATACAAGAAACATGGCAGTTGGTGCATCTTTTGCAGACTTAGCCGTTATTCTTCTGGACGCAACACAGGGCGTACTTGTACAGACAAGACGTCACGCAAGAATCTGTGCATTAATGGGAATTAAATATTTCATTTTCGCAGTAAATAAGATGGATCTTGCAAAGTATAGTGAAGAAAGATTCCGTGAAATCGAAAAACAGATCGAAGCATTAAAAGCAGAACTTGGACTGGAAAATGTATACATCGTTCCAGTATCCGCTACAGAAGGTGACAACGTAACAAAAGCTTCCGACAACATGACATGGTATGAAGGAAAGCCAATCCTTTCTATCTTAGAGCAGGTTGATATTGATGAAAATCAGGAAGAAGGCTTCTACCTTCCTGTACAGAGAGTATGCCGTCCAAATCATCAGTTCCGTGGATTCCAGGGACAGATTGAAAGTGGAAGCATCAAGGTAGGCGATGAGATTACTGCATTGCCAAGTATGGAAAAAGCACACGTTAAATCCATTCATGTAACAGACAAAGATGTACAGTCTGCAGAAAAAGGACAGCCGGTAACAATCCAGCTTGACCGAGAAGTAGACGTATCAAGAGGATGTGTCTTATCCGCAGGTGCAGGAGAAAAGGTAACTTCTTCAGTAGAAGCAACTCTCCTCTGGATGGACGATGACAAACTTGAAAGTGGAAAGAACTACTTCGTAAAATTAGGAACCAGATTAGTACCTGGTATCGTTTCAAAAATTCTTTACTCCATTGATGTAAATACAGGAGAACAGAAGCCAGCCGATTCCTTAGGAAAGAACGAAATCGCAGAGTGCGAGATTACATTTGTAGACCGTGTTGTAGCAGATGAATTTAAGGATCACAAGACATTAGGAGAATTAATCCTGATTGACCGTGTAACCAATATGACTTCTGCCTGCGGTGTTGTTACAGAAGTAAAAGAAGACGGACAGGAAGCAGGAAAGAAAGCAGATCAGCTTCGTGCCGTAATCAAAGGACAGAGAGCAGCAACCATTCCATTTGACCTTGCAGATGACAATATCACAAGAAGCTTTGTAGAACAGGTAGAAAAAGAACTGACATTAGGTGGAAGACATACATACCTTTACGCACCAAAAGATGATGAGCCAGTGGGACTTGTCGTAAGACATTTAAACAGAGCCGGTATTATCGTATTACTTGTTCTTAATAAAGACTTAAAGAATAAAGAAGAAATCAAAAACTCCTTATCCAAGTACAGCAAATACATTAAGAACTGGGAAGAAGGAGAAAAAGGAGACGTGGACAGTACAGTACAGACAGTCCGTAAGATTACAGAGTATGCGGAAGATGTATACGGTGTTGCAAGTCACATCTAAAAGGAGAGATGGAAATGAAGTTTAACACAAAGATTCTTCATGGAAAAGCAGGAAGAAATACGCCGGACGGAGGAACACTTCCGGGAATCAGTCAGGTAAGTGCATTTTCTTACGATTCCGCAGAACATCTCGAAAAAGTATTTGGAAATAAAGCACCTGGATTTGCTTATACACGAATCGGTAATCCGACTGTCGCAGCATTTGAACAGAGAATCAATGAATTAGAAGGAGGCGTGGGCGCAGTCGCCTGTGCCTCTGGAATGGCAGCCATCACCGCATCACTGTTAAATGTATTAAGTGCTGGAGATGAAATCATTGCAGGAAGCGGATTATTCGGAGGAACCATCGACTTATTCAAGGATTTAGAAGCGTTTGGTATTACGACACATTTCATTCCACATATTACCGTGGAAGCCATCAAGACGGTTTTAAATCCAAATATCAAGGTGGTTTTCGGAGAACTGATTGGCAATCCGGGACTTGATGTAGTAAATATCAAAGAAGTAACTGATTTCCTTCATGAAAATGGAGTACCATTTATCGCGGATGCCACCACGGCAACCCCTTATCTGGTAAATGCCTTATCATTAGGAGCAGATGTTGTTATTCATTCAAGTTCAAAATACATCAACGGAAGCGGCAATTCCATCAGTGGAATCATCGTGGATGGTGGTAAGTTCAAATGGGATAAAGACAGATATCCGGCAATGAAGGAATACAGCAAATACGGAAAGTTTGCTTACACTGCAAGACTTCGAAACGATGTGTGGAGAAATATGGGTGGGTGTCTCGCGCCAATGAACGCTTACCTCAATATTTTAGGGCTTGAAACACTCGGTATTCGAATGAAAGTACTTTGTCACAATGCACTGACACTTGCAAAGGCATTAGAGGAATTGGCAGGAATTACAGTAAACTATCCGGGACTGGAAAGCAGTCCATACAAACCGCTTGTCGATGAACAGTTCGGAGGACTGGGAGGTGCCATCCTCACAATCCGGGCAGGTTCAAGAGAAAAAGCATTTAAACTGATTAATTCTTTAAAATATGCACATATCGCAACCAATATCGGCGATTTAAGAACGTTAGTCATTCATCCATCATCAACGATTTATTTGCACAGTACCAAAGAAGAACAGGAACACGCAGGGGTATATGAGGATACGATTCGAATCAGTATCGGCATTGAAGATGTGGAAGATTTAATTGCGGACTTTACACAGGCGATAGAAAATATATAATGTAATTATTCAAAGCTATATAAGCAAAGAACCATCAAAGTTGTGATTTGCAAATAGTGTTGAATGGTTACAAAAAATTTAGCAGTATAGAAATGAAAAAAGGGTATTTCATTTAATTACAGGAGGACAAAATGGCAGTAGATTATGCAACGCTGAAAAAGGGCGGATTTATGCGCCAGAAACAGAAAAATAATTTTTCTTTAAGACTTCGTACCGTCGGCGGACATATGAGTGCAGAGCAGCTTGCAAAGGTTGCTGAAGTTGCAGAAAAATACGGTGAAGGATATGTACATTTAACATCCAGACAGGGTGTGGAGATTCCTTTCATTAAGTTAGACCAGATTGAAGAAGTAAAAAATGCATTAGCAGAAGGGGATGTTGTTCCAGGTGTATGTGGGCCTCGAGTAAGAACCGTTACTGCCTGTCAGGGTGCAGCAATCTGTCAGAGCGGCTGTATTGATACTTACGCATTGGCAAAGGAACTTGATGAGAGATATTTCGGTTACGAACTTCCTCATAAGTTCAAATTCGGTATCACAGGATGCCAGAATAACTGCTTAAAAGCAGAGGAAAATGACGTAGGAATCAAAGGTGGAATGCAGGTTGCATGGGTAGAAGATAAATGTATCCAGTGTGGTGTCTGCGTAAAAGCCTGCCGAAATGAAGCAATTACTTTAGAAGACGGAAAAATCAGTATCGACACAGGAAAATGTAACTACTGCGGACGATGTGTAAAGTCCTGTCCAGTAGATGCTTATGATGCACAGCCAGGATATATCGTTTCTTTTGGTGGAACATTCGGAAATCACATCAGCAAGGGTGAGACAATTATTCCATTTATCGAAAGCCACGAAAAGTTATTAAAAGTATGCGATGCAGCATTAAAATTTTTTGAACAGAACGGAAAAGCAGGAGAGAGACTCAAGTTCACGATTGACCGTACTGGAAAAGAGGCATTTGAAAAAGCAATCAAGGAGGCCTATGAAAATGAGTGAAATACATTTTGACGAACAGGTAGATATTACTGATGTTGTATGTCCCGTTACATTTGTAAAAGCAAAAGTAGCATTAGAAGAAATGGATGAAGGACAGGTTTTAGCCGTAAAAATGAATGATGGCGAGCCAGTACAGAATGTTCCAAGAAGTATCAAAGAAGAAGGACATCAGATCTTAAAATTAGATACAAACGATGATGGAACTTATACTTTATTCGTAAAGAAAGTTGGAGAATAAAGTTACATATAGGAAGTTAAAAGAATAAAACAGGAAAATCCCATAGTGTGTTCGAAAATTATTTTTGTAAGCTGTATTCCACAAAGTAGGATGTGCAAATTACTTTTTACTTTTTCGAGTATGCTTTGGGAAGGAGAACAATTATGGCAGAAAGATTAAACAAAGACAGCTTTCAGGAAAAGGTGTTAAATGCATCAGGTCTTGCAATCGCAGACTTCTACTCTGACAGTTGTATTCCATGCAAAAAGTTATCTCCGATACTTGCAGATTTGGACAAAAAATATCCAGACGTATACATCGGAAAAGTAAATATTGTTTACGAGCAGGAACTCATCGAAGAGTACAGCGTTATGTCCTCTCCAGTACTTATTTTCTTCAAAAACGGAGAAGAGGTAGACCGAATTACAGGGGCTGTAAGTAAACATAAAATCGAAGAAGCGATTGAAAAGAATAAGTAGTAAAGTATATAATAAAAACTGATAAAAGACAGAATAAAACATATTTATAAAATTAGATATAAAGTTATATATAGCAATTTGAATATATTTATAAAGGCATTGTAAAGATGTATATAATGATAAATAGAATATAAAAGTTTAAGGTAAGGCCGATATAATAAGACAGATATAATTTTATAAATATAAAAACAGACATAAATGGAGGATAGAATCGTGAAAATCATAGTTGCTGGAAAAGTAAAAGAATATGAAGATGGATTAAACATCACGCAGCTTATTGAAAAGGAAAACGTAGAGACACCGGAATATGTTACTGTATCCGTAAACGATGAATTCGTTGAAAGAGCAGATTTTGAAAAAGCCTTAAAAGACGATGACGAAGTAGAATTCCTGTATTTCATGGGAGGTGGAAGATAATGCTATCAAACGAGCAGCTTGAACGCTACTCCCGTCATATTATCCTGAAGGAAGTTGGCGCAAAAGGACAGAAGAAATTATTAAATGCCAAAGTTTTAATTATTGGAGCCGGTGGACTTGGCGCACCGGCCGCAATGTATTTAGCAGCAGCCGGTGTTGGAACAATCGGAATCGCAGATGCAGACGAAGTAGATTTATCTAACTTACAAAGACAGATCATTCATTCAACACAGGATGTAGGTAAGGCAAAAGTACAGTCTGCAAAAGAGACAATGGAAGCCATTAACCCAGATGTAAAAGTAATTACATACCGTACTTTCGTAGACTCAGAATCCATCATGGACTTAATCAAAGACTATGACTTCATCATTGATGGAACAGATAACTTTCCTGCAAAATTTCTTATCAACGATGCCTGCGTAATGGCGAAAAAGCCATTTTCTCATGCTGGAATCATCCGTTTCAAAGGCCAGCTCATGACTTACGTGCCAGGAGAAGGACCATGTTATCGTTGTGTATTCAAGAATCCACCTCCAAAGGATGCAGTACCAACCTGTAAGCAGGCAGGCGTTATCGGAGCAATGGGTGGAGTAATCGGAAGTCTTCAGGCAATGGAAGCAGTTAAATACATCCTCGGTGTTGGTGACTTACTGACAGGCTACCTCTTAACTTATGATGCATTAAAGATGGAATTTAGAAAGATTAAACTTCCAGAACATACAGAAGATTGTGCTGTATGTGGTGACCATCCGACAATCACAGAGCTTATCGATTACGAACAGACAGAATGTGAGGGAATCTAATCATGCAGGTAAAGCTTAAAAAAGAAGACTTTCAGGCAATGGCAGCCCATGCCGTTGCCCACCTGCCGGAAGAAGCCTGCGGACTCATCGCTGGCGAAAAATCCGACACAGAACGAGTAATAAAAAAAGTATATTACCTTACAAATATTGACCATACAAACGAACATTTCTCTTTAGATCCAAAAGAGCAGCTTGCAGCGATCAAAGATATGAGAAAGAACGGTTTAGAACCACTTGGAAACTGGCACTCCCATCCGGAAACACCAGCAAGACCGTCACAGGAAGATATCCGCCTCGCCTTTGATTCCGAAGCAAGTTATCTTATTATGTCCCTTATGGATCAGGAAAATCCTGTAATCCATGCTTTCCGAGTAAGAGAGGGACAGGTATCTAAAGATGAGATTGTAACTATTTAATTCATTTAGAGAAAATAGACGAAGCCATTGCCCCCAATAAGGCATATTTGTGATTTTAGTCGCGGCGGTTTGAATGTTCGCTCATGCGCTCGCATCCAAACCTTGCTCCGAGACCACAAATATACCTTATTGGGGGCAATGGCTTCTGTGCTGTGGCAGCAGAAGATGATTTCTCGTAGCGACTAAAGTCACAAATATAGGCTATCGGTTCTCTTCCCGGGTGTCTGTCTCTTAATGAATTAAATAGTAAAAAAAGTTCTTTACTTTTTTTGGGATTTTGGATACATTATTAATAGGAGTACTATCTTAACCTATCTATCTTAAGTTAAGTATCGTAGCATTAAGAGATTGAAATATTGTTAAGTAAGCAAAAATTGGAGGAGGAACATTTGAATGAGGGCATTATCAGAAAAACGCCTTAGCGACTACATGGCACAACAGATTGCCGATGAGATTCTTTCTGGTCGGATTGTCGGAGGGACGCAGTTAAAACAGGAAGAATTAGCAGAAGTATTTGGTGCTTCGAGAATTCCAATCAGAGAGGCATTTCAGGTATTAGAGGGACAGGGATTGATTGTCCGTCTGGCAACGAGAAGAATTTACGCAGTAGAATTATCGGAAGAACAGATTCAGATTATTTATGAAATGATCGGAGATATCCTCAAAAAAGCAGTAGAGAATTTAAAAAATGAGGATAAGGGAAAAGAAGTGATAACTATTCTTTCCTCTGATTTATCCACATCGAAACGTTTCGATGAGATATTATTAGACTGTACGGACAATGCATATCTCTCAAAACTGCTTTATACTGCTTCGGATTGTTATATTCGTTTTGCTGTATCCTGTGGGTCGAATGAGCAGGAGAACAAATGCAGAGAAGAGATGAAACAGATCATTTTAGAAGAAAATGGTGTGAATCTCGACAGTATTTCAGGAAGAAAGAAAATATTCAAAAAAATAGATGTGTGGATGAAGGTACTTTCAGATATTGTAAATATAGAGAGGGGTAAAAATAAATGATGGGATTAAGGCCAATTAAGATGCCGTCAGCGAAAGAACGAGTGGCGGCAGAACTTAGAAAAGCGATTTTATCAAGACAAATGAAAGAAGGAGAAGTGCTTTCTCTTGAAAGTGTGGCATCACAGCTTAATGTGTCTGCAATGCCAGTAAGAGAAGCATTTCAGATTCTTGCCCGCGATGGATTGATTCAGCTTCGGAAAAATAAAGCAGCAGTTGTTCTTGGTGTGACAGAAACTTATATTAAAGAACATTATCAGCTTCGTGCAATCTTAGAGGGAGCGGCAGCCCGTCTTTGTGCCGCACCAGAAACAGATATTTCGGAACTTGAAGAAATATATCAGGATTCCTGTAGGGTATTAGAGAACAAAGACTTTTCACGCTACACAGATATTAATAGAGAATTCCATAATGAAATCTGGACAGCTGCAGGAAATGGAAAAATGAAAAATATGATCTCAGAACTTTGGAATGGACTTTCTATGGGTAATATGGTTTCTGAAGAAGACTATGCCAAAGTTTCTGTAAAAGAACATGGAGAAATTTTAGAAGCAATCAAAGCACATGATGGAGATGCGGCAGAAGCCGCCATGAAGGAACATATAATGCGAAGCAGAGATGATATGCTGACTTATTATAATTAGGGGTGCCGCAGACAGGAGACGCCCGCTGAAAGATAAATAGACCATATTTGTGGCTTTAGTCGCGGCAGGTTGAATGTTCGCGTGGAAGCGCTCGCATCCAACCTTTGCTCCGAGGCCACAAATATGGTCTATTTATCTTTCAGCGGGCTGTCTTTGGAGGGTCGAGGTGTTAATTATAATATTGAGGTGATTTGTGTATGAGAGTCGTAGACTCCGACTTTCTTCCCCAAATCTTCCCCAGATTCTTTATTTTGTTTCATTGAATTCAACTAGAACACATCCATTATACATTTTTCGATTGCTTTGAGGATTTGTAGGATTGGAACAATCAGAACCAAAAGAGAGCCTATCCCCTATATCTGTGGCCTCGGAGCAAGGTTTGGATGCGAGCGCTTCCACGCAAACATTCAAACCGCCGCGACTAAAGTCACAGATATAGGGGATAGGCTCTCTTTTGGTTCGTCTGTCCCCACTACCCCACAAATCAATCCTAGTGCATTCTGCACAAAAAAATAGTCACAACTTTATTGTATTTGCCGAAATGATGCAAATGGAGCAAAAAATAGTTGACTTTTTCTCAATAAAGGTATATCTTAGAATCAAGATTTGGATACAAAATCAAATATCAAAAATCATAAATCAGAAACGCAAAAGCAAAACATTAAGTAAAGAAATTGGGATTTTCATTTACTGGGTATGGGAGGCTGGAAAGGGTAAGAGGATTTATGATAAAAGCAAAACGTAAGACGAATCTAACAAATGAGGAGGTAGAGAGATGAGTCAGATAACAATCACGTTACTTTTCTTGCTGTTCGCGATTGTCATGTTTATGTGGGAGAAGATTCCACTGGGACTGACATCTATGATTGTATGTGTCGGACTGGTAGTTACCGGTGTACTTGAATGGCAGACAGCGTTCGCAGGATTTATCGACAGCAACGTTATCTTGTTTGTAGCAATGTTTATCGTAGGAGGGGCATTGTTTGAAACAGGAATGGCCAACAAGATTGGCGGAATTGTTACCCATTTTGCAAAAACAGAAAGACAGCTTATCGTAGCGATTATGGTTATCGTAGGTGTGATGAGTGGATTCCTTTCAAACACAGGAACCGCAGCAATCCTGATTCCGGTAGTTATTGGAATTGCAGCGAAGTCAGGGTATTCCCGTTCCAGATTGTTAATGCCTTTGGTTTTTGCAGCAGCGATGGGAGGTAACCTCACATTGATTGGTGCTCCTGGAAACATGATTGCACAGTCGGGTATGGAAGGAATTGGTCTTAAGTTTGGATTCTTTGATTATGCCAAAGTTGGTGTTCCGATTTTAATTGTAGGAATTATTTACTTTGCATTTATCGGATACAAGTTTCTTCCGAATAAAGAAGGAAGCGACGAAGGAATCTTTGATGAGTCAAAGGATTTTAGCCATGTACCAAAATGGAAACAGTACCTTTCCTTAGTAATTCTGCTACTTACCTTAGTAGGAATGATATTTGAGGAACAGCTTGGTATCAAGCTTTGTGTCATCGGATGTATGGGAGCGTTAGCTTTAATGATTACAGGGGTAATCAGTGAGAAAGATGCACTGGCATCTATTGACTTAAAAACGATTTTCCTTTTTGGAGGAACGCTTTCTTTAGCAGCTGCATTAGAGCAAACAGGAGCAGGAGAACTTATTGCAGAAAAGGTAATCGGAATGCTTGGCGATAACCCATCTCCATATGTACTTACATTTGTAATCTTTATGCTCTGCTGTGTAATGACGAACTTCATGTCCAACACAGCGACAACAGCCCTGATGGTTCCAATTGGAATTTCCATTGCACAGGGAATGGGTGCAGATCCAAGTGCTGTATTGATGGCATGTGTCATTGGTGGTTCCTGCGCATATGCAACACCAATCGGAATGCCGGCTAACACAATGGTTGTAACAGCAGGTGGCTATACATTTAAAGATTATGCCAAAGCTGGTGTGCCAATGATTTTAGTGGCAACGGTAGTAAGTATGATACTTCTTCCGATTTTCTATCCATTTTTCCCAGGATAGAGAGCCGGTTAAGCAGGCCGGGTTGCTCCGGCCGAATAAATTAAAGCAGAACTTATTAATGAAAATGTATACGGTTAATCTTTCATTCATTCACATATTTAAATCCCGTTGACCGTCGGGTAAATTAATAGGAGGATTTCTAAATGTCTAAAGAAGAACAGGTAACACAACTTACGGAACATATGGCTAAGTTTATTGCTCATGTTGCAAAGAAACTTCCAGATGATGTTATTGCAAAACTGGAGGAGCTTCGTGATAAAGAAGACAGCCCTCTTTCCAAAACAATCTATGATACTATGTTTAAAAATCAGGAACTGGCGGTAAAGCTGAATCGTCCAAGTTGTCAGGATACCGGAGTATTACAGTTCTGGGTAAAATGTGGTACAAAGTTCCCATTAATCGGAGAGCTTGAAGCACTCTTAAAAGATGCTGTTGTAAAAGCAACATTTGAAGCACCACTTCGTCATAACAGTGTAGAAACATTTGATGAGTACAATACAGGTAAGAATGTTGGAAAAGGAACACCAACTGTATTCTGGGACATCGTTCCTGATTCAGACGAATGTGAAATTTACACATACATGGCTGGTGGCGGATGCACCCTTCCAGGAAAAGCAATGGTTCTTATGCCAGGTGAAGGATACGAAGGAGTAACAAAGTTCGTTATGGATGTTATGACAACATACGGATTAAATGCCTGTCCTCCATTATTAGTAGGTGTAGGTGTAGCAACTTCTGTAGAAACAGCAGCCCTTCTTTCTAAAAAGGCTTTAATGCGTCCAATCGGTTCTCACAATGATAATGAGAGAGCAGCTAAGATGGAAGCATTATTAGAAGACGGAATTAATGCTATCGGATTAGGACCTCAGGGTATGGGTGGAAAATACTCCGTAATGGGAGTAAATATCGAAAATACAGCCCGTCATCCATCCGCAATCGGTGTAGCCGTAAACGTAGGATGCTGGAGTCACAGAAGAGGACACATTGTATTTGACAAGGATTTAAATTATAAAATTACAACACATACGGGGGTAGAGTTATAATGGTAGAAGTAAAAGATGGAAAAAAGATTTTAACAACACCAATTTCAGCAGAAGATTTAAAAGGCATTAAAATCGGAGATATCATTTATTTAAATGGAAGCATGACAACCTGTCGTGATGTAGCTCACCGTCGTTTAGTAGAAGAAGGAAGAGAACTTCCTGTAGATGTAAGAAATAATGCTATTTTCCATGCAGGACCAATTATCCGTCCTTTAGAAAATGATAAGTTTGAGATGGTATCCGTAGGACCAACAACCAGTATGCGTATGGAAAAATTTGAATATGAATTCGTAAAAGAAACTGGTGTACGTGTGATCATCGGAAAAGGTGGTATGAAAGAAAATACAGAACGTGCCTGCAAAGACTTTGGAGCAATCCACTGTGTATTCCCAGCAGGAAACGCTGTAGTAGCCGCAACAGAAGTAGAAGAAATCGTAAGAGCAGAATGGCGTGATCTTGGAATGCCAGAAACCTTATGGAACTGCCGCGTAAAAGAATTTGGTCCTTTAATCGTATCCATCGATCCAGAAGGAAACAACTTCTTTGAGCAGCAGAAAGTAGAATATAACAAACGTAAAGATGAACAGATTAAGAAAATCTCCGCACAGGTAGGATTCATTAAATAAATTCAATAAACTATCAACAAACCAGAATATATTTGAAAAATTATTACTGTGATATGAACACCTCGATTTATAATATATTTACAGAAAACATTTTTCAAATACATTTTAATGAATTATAGGATACTGTGCAAAGAATCCGAAATCTGGAAATTTGAATATATGTCGGCCGGCAGGCATAAACCTGCCGGCATATAAAGATGATACAAGATAATCAAGATTTACAATCAAATAACAAAAAAATAACTAATTCCAAATAACGTAAAAACCACAAGTAAAATTCCCCTAAGTTAGAAATTAAGTATTATAAAAAATCATCTGCCGATAGTTTTACTAGAACTATCGGCAGATGTTTTTTTAAATAAAATTAATATTGTATTAAGAATTTTTAGTTGATTTCTCATCCATTCTAGAGCGTGTTTGAAAAATCATTCCTACAATCTGCACGCTCTAGCATATAATAAAACCAGCTAAGAAATGTGGTGAATTTCAGGCATGAGCAAAATGAAAACCCCGGAAGTGTGTGTGACTTCCGGGGTTTTCTATTCCGTTTATGTAAGGTGGTTTACGCCTTTAGGCTGTTACTGTCTGTCGTTTCTATCATCCAAATATATCAAAATAATTACCTATAGAAAAAATCTAAAATTTAATAGAATTTTCCTATAGATTTATTTTGTTCCATTTACTTGTTGTAGCTTTTTTCCTGTGGTATAATTACTTAGCTGTTTAATGTGTGAAAGTTACTATATTCGAAGTCAGTTTTTATAGGCTCAGGAACATTTCAGTGATTATTCAGAGATATTTAATTTAGTAATATTTCCGTTTAGTTGATTTTGAATATGGATACATTTAATAGCTGGAAATTTTTATTAGACCAAAGAGGGGAGCAGCAACATGACTCGTTTAGAAAAGTTAAGAAAGAGACTGGGTCAGTGTGACGAGATACTTTTAGATGCCATACTGATGAGACATCATATTATTAAAGATATTATGGCTTACAAAGAAGAGAATGGCCTTAACATTCTTGACCCGGAACAGGAAGAAAGACAGAAAGAATGGCTCGACGGTCGTTTAGAGGACGAGAGCAATGCAAGTGAAGTATGGGATATTTTCCATGCGATCGGTAAAGCAAGTAAGCAGATGCAGGCAAGAAAGCTTTTCGATTACAATATCGTACTTATCGGATTTATGGGTGCTGGAAAGACAAGTATTTCCGAATATTTAAAAACATTGTTTGCAATGGACGTTATTGAGATGGATCAGATTATCGCAGAGAGAGAAGGAATGAGTATTCCAGATATCTTTGAGGTTCATGGTGAGCAGTACTTCCGTGATTTAGAGACCAATCTTCTTATTGAGATGCAGTCAAGAAAGAATGTTGTAATCTCCTGTGGTGGAGGAACTCCACTGCGTGAATGTAACGTTGTAGAGATGAAGAAGAACGGACGAGTTGTATTACTTACCGCTTCACCGGAAACTATTTTCGACAGAGTAAAGGATAGTCATGACCGTCCAGTCATCGAGAACAACAAAAATGTTCCGTTCATCGCTGATTTAATGGAAAAGAGACGTGCAAAATATGAGGCAGCGGCCGATATCATTATCAATACAGATGGCAAGAGCCTTATCGAAGTATGTGAAGAACTCGTCCAGCAGTTATTAGCTATGGATGAGAATAAATAATTATATATTAAGATTTTAAAGAAAAAGAAAGAGGGTATGTATCATGGCAAAAGTTGACATTAATACAAAGATGATTACTTTACTTGGTGACCCATTAAAGCAGTCATTTGCAGCACAGATGCAGAATTGTGGTTATGAAGCCGCAGGATTAAATATGATTTATTTCTACACAGAGGTAAATAATGAACATCTTGCAGACGTAGTTAACGGTATCCGTTACATGAACTTTGCAGGTTTTGCAGTAACAAAGCCAAACAAAGTAAAAGTTCTTGAGTACCTTGATGAGCTGGACCCATTATGCGAGAAGATGGGAGCAAGTAACACAGTTGTTAAAACTCCGGAAGGTAAATTAGTTGGATATAACACAGACGGAATTGGTTTCATCAGATCTATGGAAAGAGATGGAAATGTTAAGATTGATGAGAATATTTACTTCTGTATCGGTAGTGGTGGAGCAGGTCGTGCTATGTGTTCAGCACTTGCTTACTACGGCGCAAAGAAAATCTACATCACAGATGTATTTGAAGAATCCAGTAAGGCTTTAGTAGAAGATATCAATAAGAATTTTGCACCAGTAGCAGAATTCTGTCCGGCAGGTGACTTTTCTAAAGTAAAAGAAGCTACAGTTGTATTAAATGCCAGTGGAATCGGAATGGGCAGCCATATTGGAGAAAACCCACTTCCAAAAGAATTCATCAGCAAAGATCAGTTCTATTTTGATGCTTGCTATAACCCGGCAAAAACTCAGTTCTTATTAGACGCTGAAGAAGCTGGAGCAACAATTTTAAATGGTCTTGGAATGTCTCTTTATCAGGGAGCGGCTCAGATTGAATACTGGACAGGTCAGGAACCACCAATCGAGGCAATGCGTCAGAAATTATTAGATATCATCTCTGAGAAATAATAGAATAAAAAAGTAGTATACTGTCAATTACCTGCGGCTGCTGCATCAATCAATAGACTTTAATTTATCGCTTGTTGTATGAAAGTCGTGGGTTTTTGACTATAAGAATGTAAAAATATAAATAAGCTTATTATTAGAGAAAGGATTTTATTATGAACCCAGTAGTAGTAAGAAACGTAGCAATCGGAGAGGGAATCCCTAAAATCTGTGTACCTATTGTTGGAAAAACAAGAGAAGAAATCTTAGAAGCTGCAAAGAATATCCTTCCAATCGGAGCAGACGTTGTAGAGTGGCGTGTGGACTGGTACGAAGACATCTTCGATTTTGAAAAAGTAGAAGAAACAGCGAAACAGTTAAGAGAAGTACTTGGTGAAATGCCAATCCTTTTTACATTCCGTACTTCTAAAGAAGGTGGAGAAAAGGCAATTGAAACTCCAGTTTATGTAGAATTAAACCAGAAAATCAGCGCAACAGGCTATGTTGACCTCGTAGATATGGAAGCATTTACAGGCGACGATGCAGTAAAGGCTGTAGTAGAAGAAGCACACAAACATGGTGTAAAAGTAGTAGCATCCAACCATGACTTCGACAAGACACCAGCAAAATCTGATATCATCTACAGACTCCGCAAAATGCAGGAGCTTGGAGCAGATATTCCTAAAATCGCTGTAATGCCACAGAACAAAAAGGACGTACTTACTCTTCTTGCAGCAACAGAAGAGATGGTAAATAACTACGCTGACCGTCCAATTATTACAATGTCTATGGCAGCAACAGGTGTAATCAGCCGTGTATGCGGTGAAGTATTTGGTTCTGCTCTCACATTCGGTGCAGTAGGAAAAGCTTCCGCACCAGGACAGATGGGAGCAGGGGAATTAAAAGAAATGCTCACAACATTACATGCTTCTCTGTAAATCCTGATTTGCGCAGCAAAGGAGACGCTTTCAAAGAGAGCCGATACCCTATATTTGTGACTTTAGTCGCTGCAGGTTGAATGTTCGCTTAACCGCTTGCAT
>QWCY01002459.1_pt1 | contig 27969 bp, 18 predicted proteins | sample 1972631 | NCBI WGS metagenome assembly QWCY01 (sample SAMN09866696, study PRJNA288562) | Human gut metagenome isolate pre1_stool, whole genome shotgun sequencing... | isolation source: gut | host: Homo sapiens | place: USA: California
TGTAGCAACACGTCCTGATCCTACAGTACGTCCACCTTCACGGATAGCGAAAGTAAGACCCTGGCTCATAGCGATTGGGTGGATCAGTTCGATTGTCATCTCGATGTTATCTCCAGGCATGCACATCTCTGTTCCTTCTGGAAGGTTGATAACACCTGTAACGTCTGTTGTTCTGAAGTAGAACTGTGGACGATAGTTGTTGAAGAATGGTGTATGACGGCCACCCTCGTCTTTAGTCAGAACGTAAACCTGAGCTGTGAATTTTGTATGGCATGTGATTGTTCCTGGTTTAGCAAGAACCTGTCCACGCTCGATCTCGTTTCTCTGAACACCACGAAGAAGTGCACCGATGTTATCACCAGCCTGAGCCTCATCAAGAAGTTTACGGAACATCTCGATACCAGTTACAACAACTTTACGAGTCTCTTCTTTGATACCAACGATCTCAACCTCATCAGATACGTGAAGAACACCAGCCTCTACTCTACCAGTAGCAACTGTTCCACGTCCTGTGATGGAGAATACGTCCTCTACAGGCATAACGAATGGTTTATCTGTGTCACGCTGTGGGTCTGGAATGTAGCTATCTACTGCATCCATAAGCTCCATGATCTTATCGCCCCACTCGCTGCTCGGATCCTCAAGAGCTTTAAGAGCAGATCCTCTGATTACCGGGATATCATCTCCTGGGAAGTCATACTCGGAAAGAAGCTCACGGATCTCCATCTCAACCAGCTCAAGAAGCTCGTCATCGTCAACCATATCACATTTGTTCATGAATACAACGATGTAAGGAACACCTACCTGACGGGAAAGAAGGATGTGCTCTTTTGTCTGAGCCATAACACCATCTGTAGCAGCAACAACAAGGATAGCACCATCCATCTGAGCTGCACCAGTGATCATGTTCTTAACGTAGTCAGCATGGCCTGGGCAGTCAACATGTGCATAGTGTCTATGCTCTGTCTCATACTCAACGTGTGCTGTAGAGATTGTGATACCACGCTCTCTTTCCTCTGGAGCTTTATCAATGTTAGCGAAATCTGTAGCTACGTTACCAGCAACTCTCTCAGAAAGTACTTTTGTGATAGCTGCAGTTAAAGTTGTTTTACCATGGTCAACGTGTCCGATGGTACCAATGTTACAATGCGGTTTTGTTCTCTCAAACTTAGCCTTTGCCATTTTAAAATGTCCTTTTTATATGAAATCCTGATTCAGCCTGTAGTTAAATCAGTCTTTCTTTGCCAGAACTTTCTCCTGAACACTCTTTGGAACTGGCTCATATTTCTCAAAGAACATGGAGTAGTTACCACGTCCCTGAGTTCTGGAACGAAGATCTGTTGCATATCCGAACATTTCGGAAAGCGGAACAAATCCACGGATCATCTTACCGCCGCCGATATCATCCATACCTTCGATACGACCACGACGGGAGTTGATATCACCGATAACATCACCCATGTAATCCTCTGGTGTGGTTACCTCAACCTTCATGATAGGCTCCAGAAGAATTGGGGAAGCCTTCTGCATAGCATCCTTGAATGCAAGGGAACCTGCGATGTGGAATGCCATCTCAGAAGAATCGACTTCATGATAAGATCCATCGTATACATTTGCATGTACACCAACAACCGGATATCCACCAAGGATACCAGCCTTCATAGCCTCTTCGATACCTTCTCCTACAGCCGGGATATATTCCTTCGGAATAGCACCGCCGACAACAGTAGACTCGAACTTGTACAGTTCTTCGCCGTTGGCATCCATAGGCTCGAATTTAACTTTACAGTGACCATACTGTCCACGACCACCGGACTGTTTAGCATACTTGCTGTCTACATCAACAGCCTTGGTGATTGTCTCTTTGTAAGCAACCTGAGGAGCACCTACGTTAGCCTCTACGTGGAACTCACGAAGAAGACGGTCAACGATGATCTCAAGGTGAAGCTCACCCATACCAGCGATAATGGTCTGTCCTGTTTCCTGATCTGTATGTGCACGGAAGGTCGGATCCTCTTCTGCAAGTTTTGCAAGAGCCTCACCAAGTTTGCCCTGTCCTGCTTTTGTCTTAGGCTCGATAGCCAGCTCGATAACTGGTTCCGGGAACTCCATGGACTCGAGGATTACTGGATGCTGCTCATCACAGATTGTATCACCAGTTGTGGTGAATTTGAATCCGATAGCTGCAGCAATATCACCGGAGTAAACCTTATCAAGCTCCATACGCTTGTTAGCATGCATCTGAAGGATACGGCCAACACGCTCTTTTTTGCCCTTTGTAGAGTTATATACATAGGATCCGGAATTCATTGTTCCTGAATATACACGGAAATATGCAAGTTTTCCAACGAATGGGTCTGTCATGATCTTGAATGCCAGAGCGGAGAACGGCTCTTCATCAGAAGAATGTCTCACGGTCGGGTTTCCATCCATGTCAACACCATCAATTGGTGGAATATCTGTTGGAGCAGGCATGTACTCCAGGATAGCGTCCAGAAGTTTCTGAACACCTTTGTTTCTATATGCAGAACCGCAGCATACCGGAACAGCTGTACACTCGCATGTACCTTTTCTCAGAGCTGCTTTCAGTCTGTCTGTGCTTGGCTCTTCGCCCTCAAGATATTCCATCATGAGATCGTCATCCAGCTCACAGATCTTCTCGATCAGTTCTGTATGATAAAGCTCAGCATCCTCTTTCATGTCTTCCGGGATATCGGTGATAGTAATATCATCGCCCTTCTCGTCATTGTAGATGTAAGCTTTCATTTCGAATAAGTCAATGATTCCCTTGAAGTCATCTTCTTTTCCGATTGGCAGCTGCAGGCAGATTGCATTTTTACCAAGACGAGTCTTGATCTGCTCTACTGCGCCGTAGAAGTTTGCACCAAGGATGTCCATCTTATTGATGAATGCCATACGTGGTACATTGTAGGTATCAGCCTGACGCCAAACGTTCTCAGACTGTGGCTCAACACCACCCTTTGCACAGAATACGCCGACAGCGCCATCCAGTACACGAAGGGAACGCTCAACCTCAACAGTAAAGTCTACGTGACCTGGGGTATCAATGATGTTGATACGATGCTCCAAAGCGCCTGGCTTCGGTTTACAGTTCTCTTCCAGTGTCCAGTGACATGTTGTTGCAGCGGATGTGATTGTGATACCACGCTCCTGCTCCTGCTCCATCCAGTCCATGGTAGCAGTACCTTCATGAGTATCACCAATCTTGTAGTTGACACCTGTATAGTACAGAATTCGTTCTGTAAGAGTTGTCTTACCTGCATCGATATGAGCCATAATACCAATGTTTCTGGTTCTCTCGAGCGGATATTCTCTACCTTCTTTTCCAGCCAATGGATTTTCCTCCTTGATTAGAAGCGATAGTGAGCAAATGCTTTATTTGCTTCAGCCATCTTGTGCATGTCTTCTTTCCTCTTTACAGATGCTCCGGTGTTATTGGCTGCATCCATAAGCTCGTTAGCCAGTTTCTCTTCCATGGTCTTCTCGCCTCTCTTACGGGAGAACATGGTGATCCAGCGAAGAGCCAGAGCCTGACGTCTGTCAGCTCTTACCTCGATCGGAACCTGATAAGTAGCTCCACCGATACGTCTTGCTTTAACTTCAAGCTGAGGCATTACGTTGTTCATTGCCTCTTCAAATACTTCAATTGCTGGCTTGCCAGATTTTTCTTCCATTCTGGCGAATGCTCCGTAAACAATTTTCTGTGCAACACCTTTCTTACCGTCTAACATGATGTTATTGATAAGCTTTGTAACAACTTTATTGTTGTACATCGGGTCTGCCAGAACGTCTCTTTTCTGAGTATGTCCTTTACGTGGCACGTTACTTCCCTCCTTAATCATCCTGATTATCTCATCGGTACTCACGCAGTAAACTATTGCATGTTCGCACTGGTAATGGTCCTATATTTAACCCGCAACCGACAGGGTATATGGAATACCGTACAAATCTCTATAGTCTCCGCAGCAATACGGATGGATTATTTTTTAACTTTCGGTCTCTTAGCGCCGTATTTGGAACGGGCCTGTTTTCTGTTAGCAACACCTGCGGTATCAAGAGTACCTCTGATGATGTGGTATCTTGTACCAGGTAAGTCCTTAACCCTTCCTCCACGGATCAGAACAACGCTATGCTCCTGAAGGTTGTGACCTTCTCCTGGGATGTAGCTTGTTACTTCGATTCCGTTGGAAAGACGAACTCTGGCGATTTTTCTAAGATCTGCAGAGCCGGAGCTGTAGATTTCTTAACAGCTGTCTGGCGTCCTTTTCTTACTAACTGGTTGAATGTTGGCATTCCATTTCACCTCCCGATTTATTTCTCCATAGATTGTTCTATGGGGTTTCCTTGCGGTTGCTATTATCTTAGTAAGCGCGGAAAAAAATGCCTTATTTCGCACGCTTTTTGATTATATCCTGTCTGCATATCTCTGTCAAGGTGTTTTTCATCAATTTTTCCTTATTTTTCAAGGTTTTTACAATTTATCACGGTGAATTATAAATAGGTTTCTTCTTATTATAATGTATTTTTTACTGCTGTTCTGGAGCGTGTAAAAAAATCATTCCCGTGATCTGCATCACAATTTGTGGGAGATTTCGCTCGGATGAGGGCGCCTTAGCGGGCTACGGTAACCGAATTCGGGTAAAATATACCGCAAATTGTGACGCACATCTTGCAGAAAGCCTTTTTCAAACACGCTCTAGGAAAACTTAACTTTACATTGCATTCACAGCTTCACATTATTATAATAAGAAACAAGAACTTTTCAGCACCTCTACAGTACCTGCTTTTCGAAATACAATCTGCTGAATAGTCGAAAAAAAAATTAACATGAACAGGAGTATACATATGTGTTTCAAAAAAGCAGTGGCTAAATCCAGTAGATTCTCCCGGATTTTTGCATTTGGCCTCATGATTTTTTCCGGAGCAGGACTTATAAATCTGTGCACTGTCTGTGCTGAGACCACTGACGATCTTCAGGGACCGCCTGTAGCCCAGTCACATATAATCGGTATTGATCCCGGTCATCAGGGTCCAAATGTGGATATGAGTGACCTTGAACCTCTTGGTCCAGGTTCCACAGAAATGAAAGCCAAAGCCTCAACAGGAACCCAGGGAACTTTTTCAGGTCTGCCTGAATACCAGCTAAATCTGGATGTTTCTTTAAAGCTGCAGCAGATTCTGGAAGACCGTGGCTATCAGACAGTTCTCACCAGAACGGATAATGATACTGCCATCAGCAATAAAGAGCGAGCTGAATATGTAGCCGGTCAGGGGGCTGATATTTGCGTGCGCATCCACGCCAATGGTGCTGAGTCTTCCTCTGCTGCCGGTGCACTTACCATTTCCCCCTCCTCTTCCAATCCTTATGTATCCCAGCTCTATGATGATTCCAACATCCTTTCCCAGTTCATTCTGGATGCCTATTGTGACGCAACCGGATTTGAAAACCGCGGCGTAACATATGCCGACAATATGACTGGAATTAATTGGAGCACCATTCCGGTAACTATTGTGGAAATGGGATTTATGACCAATGAATCTGACGATCTGAAAATGAGCGATCCGGATTTTCAGGACACAATGGCATCCGGAATCGCAGATGGGATTGATGCATATTTTGCGGAAAAATAAATCTGGATTTATTGCCATAAAATAATGTCTCTTCCAGATATTTCATTGATTCGAAAGGAGAACTTATGAAAAATAATAGAAAGAAACAAACCTCTTCTTATCTGCTGATTTTTCTTGGCATTGTCGCTGCTTTACTGATTCTTATCATTCTTTACCTTACTTTCTTCAGAAAGGACAGCCAGAGCAGTATTAATCTGGCAAAAAATGATTCAGCAACAGATCAGACTGAAGATTTCACTGACAGTGAAACTTTCAGTTTTACCTCTGGTGATGAGACTTCTGATGACGCCGACCAGAGCGGCTTTGTTTCTGATGATGGAAGTTCCGACAGCGAAGCTTCTACTGATGCTTCTTCTGTCCAGGGACCTTCCCGGAAAGAAAGTGCAGGTCCTGTGCAGTCTTCTCCAGCTCCGGAGGAAGTAACTGTTCCTTATCAGACTCCTGCTGCCAATGCAGAACCAGTAGGTCCTTCCCAGTCATCCGGTTCCGACTCCGCGCAAACAACAGATGGCACTTCCCAGGAAAAAGAAGATTCTTCCATGACTGCTATTACCCCCGAACTTTCTGACGATGACGGCACCATCTCTCCCTCTCACGGAAGTTCTGCTTTTGACAACAAATCCGATGAAAAGATGGATACTCTGGTCACTCAGATCCAATCCCAGCTTCCTGGGGCAAACGGTTCCTGGAGTGTTTATATTTGTGACCTTGCAGGCGGCTCAGAGGCTACGATCAATGATTCTCCAATGCAGGCAGCCAGCCTGATCAAGCTTTTCATTATGGGTGCAGTATATGAGAATTATGATTCTTTGTCCCAGCAGTATGGTTCTGCCACCCTGGATTCCTATCTGACACCAATGATCACCGTCAGTGACAATGACGCGGCAAACAGTCTGGTTTCCTGCCTGGGAGGTGGCGACAGCACTGCAGGTATGCAGAAAGTAAACAGTTTCTGTCAGTCTCACGGCTACACAAATACTTCCATGGGACGACTGCTTCTTGCCAGCAACGAATTCGGAGATAATTACACTTCTGCCTATGACTGTGGAAAATTCCTAAAAGAAATTTACCAGATCTGCTCTGGTACTACTCAGACGCCAAGCCTTTTACATGCAGAAGAAATGTATTCCCTTCTGAAACAGCAGCAACGTACCAACAAGATTCCTGCTGCCCTGCCAGAGGGCGTCAGCGTTGCCAACAAAACCGGCGAGCTTTCCGATGTAGAAAATGATGCCGGAATCCTGTACAACGCACAGGGCGGAAATGATCTGGTCATCGTCTTCCTTTCCCAGAACCTCTCCAGCCCGGGAGAAGCCCAGAATACAATTGCACAGCTTAGCCGCAGTATTTATCTCTACTATAATGATTAACCTTAATTGCTATTAAAAATGCGCAGTGCCTCCAAACAACACTGCGCATTTCTATATTAAGAAACTGCTTACTCCTCGTCCCCATTCTCTTCATATGACATTTCCCATATCTCCGAAAAAACAGCCAGCGGACAATCCGTCAAAAGACACATCAGCAGGAAACATTCGTATGGGTTCACAATATAAATCTCGCTCATTCCACACTTCTTCAGAATTCTCTGCGCTTCCTCTATGAAATGATGGTATCTGTCATAGGGATCATCATCCTCCATCTCCTGAGACACAATAAAGAACTCCAGCGTAAGAAGATCAAACCGCTCTACCGGGAACTTGTGATTCAGAATATTGGTAATTCTCTGTCTGCTGAACCTCTTCTGGCTGAAATGTTTCGCCAGGATAGAGGCTGACATTTTTTTCAGATTTCCCATTTTATTGATAGGAATACCATTGCAGATTACCTTCTCCAGATCAGAAGGAGTAATATTCTCCGGTTTCCAGACCTTAGCCCGGCCTTTCTCCTCCTCATCCTTCTGATACATGGCCGCAATGATCTGCTTCGCATGTTCCAGAAGGCGCAGGAACTCCTGAAATGCCTGGCTCTTCTCATTCATTGGATCATCCCAGCCAGCTTTCAGGCATGCCAGATATTTCAGCAATTTTTCCTCTGTATCTATGGTAAAATCGCCGCTGATTACTTCCGCCACTTTGCCTTTATCTGCTGCAGGTTCCGTGGATTTGTAATTCTCTTTATATTCCTCTGCCTTGCTGTAAGGAAGCTGCTTACTATAACAATACCAGTAGATCACTTCCTCTGGATTATGGAAATCAAAATCCTGCTCCTTCAGCACCCTTGTCAGAAAGTCTGAAACATCCTCCGCGCTCATGCGAAGCCCGAAGCCCAGCAGAAATACAGTCTCGCGTTTTACTGAGGCCTGTGTAAGCCAGTTGTTCACCAACGCAGGAAGCTTAGTTGAAGTAGGATTCATAGACTTGGGTGTATAGGTTTCCCGGAAAGAATCAACTGCAATATCTCTGTATACCTCCTGAGGCACTTCCCCAAACGGTTCCTCAATCCCGGCTCTTTCATAGATATATCTCTTCAAATGATCTCCGAACGAAACCAGCTCCATCTCTTTATATAAATAATGAAAAATAACGTCCGCATCTTCATCCTCAAATCCGTCCAGACTGACTACCTGACGAAATCTCTGGGCGGCCCTTCTGGTAAATTCAAAATCCTTTACGGAATCAAATGCCACTGTCTGTTCAAAATCAAGATCCTGCATACGATTTTTCATCATAAATCACCTTCATTTTCCTATAATCAACTACTTAAATTGTGAAAAATTTTGCCCTCTGATTTATCCCTTCTTCTGCAAAAGCCAGGTTTTGAACGGCCGATTCTCTGCTCTTACCTCGCAGAGAATGATCGTAGTATTATCTCTGGCCCCTTTATCCAGTACCCTTGTTAAAAGAGCATGGGCAATATCACGAATTGAGTCCTCCAGCTTCATAATTTCTTCAATCTCGCGATCAGATAACATATCTGTTACCCCGTCTGAGCAAAGCAGATAACGGTCCCTATCCTGATAAGGAACTGCCGCAATGGCAGGTTCCAGCTTCATCTCGGTCTCCTCCACTCCCAGAAACTGAGTCAGTGGTGCTTTCCCAAATCTGCAGCTTTTCAACACATGATCTCTGGAAATCTGTGAAAAATTCCCCTTGGAAAACCGATAAATCCTGCTGTCTCCCAGATTACAGATATACGCTTCTTTTTTTCCAAAAGCAATCATCGCCATAGTAGTTCCCATGGCACTGATCCGTTGTTCCCGACCATAATCACATACAGCCTGATTCATATTCTTACAGGCTTCCGTAAGAAAAAGTTCTGGTGCTTTACGAAGCATCCCCTTATTTTCCCTATAAAAATGCTCCAGGCTGTCAGAAGCAAGCCAGGCAGCCATTTCCCCCTGGCTCTCCCCTCCCATGCCGTCAAAAACAGCCATTACCGGAAGGCTCTCCCGAAGCCTGATACCTGTACGGATTTCTTCTGTTCCATGATTACTCACTGGAAGGTGCTCTCCGCAGCACCAGAAATTGTCCTCGTTATTTGGTCGCACTTTCCCTGCATGGCAGGTATATGCATAATCAATATGATATGTCATTCTATTCCTCTTCGTCTGTCTGTCGATATTCCAAAGAATCACAGCCACTTCTTATATGACCGGTATCATCATTCATCTAACTGCTCCAGCGCATTTTTCCAGTATTTCTCGCCACGCTTGGTGTACTCAGTACTGTCATTCTCCTTATTGTGGACAGTTCCGTCTGTATCGATCCAGCGGATCAGTTTGCCACGCTTGTCATAATAATATAATTCCTTCTTATTACCAGTCCATACATATGCAAAAAACAGACGTTCATCCCAGTAATAATACTCCTCATAAACTCCATCTTCGGATGTCTCCGGATAAATCAGCGCTTTCACCAGTTTCCCATTGCTGTCATAGTAGCGAAGCCGATCGCCTTCCTTGCCAACTTCCTTGCAGTCCGGAAGTTCGCTTACAATTGTATTCGCCTGCTCCTTAATTGTCTGAATTGAAGTAGAAAATTCATCAATTTGAGCAGTACTGTTATCATTAGCTTCCAGAACTTCCATAACGTTCTCCGTATTTTGAGCCTTGCGATTCTCATCATGGATTAATTTCATATAAACACCAATAATAATGCATGCCGCAAGCGCCACTACAATAAGGGAAACTGTCCATGGTGAAATCTGTCTTTCCTGGTCCCACCCGCTTCTCTGCTGCTTCTTTTGCTTAGTGGAAGAGACATTTACTGACTGTTTCTCATAATTTTTCACTGCATTTTTCGCAGGCTTTCTGAGCTGTGCCTCTTCTTCCCGGACAGCTTTCTCAATCTGAGGGTCTTCTGCCACATGGGTGCGCTCCATACAGTCTTCCGGCTTCTGAGGGGCATATCTTCTCTGATCCCGCTCAAGTTCTGCCGAATTTGTCAGCTCCCACTGGGACTTCTCCCACTCTTTCTCTGCATTTACCGGTGCCAGACGAAGCTTCTCCAAATCCCGCAGCATATCTTCTGGTTTCCTGTAACGTTTCCCTGGCTCATATGCACACGCTTTTAGTATAATGTGGGAAAAAGAAGCACTGGCATTAACTGGTGCCGGCATTTTCTCCCCTGCCATTCTCCGTGCAAGGGCAGTCTCTTTATCTCTGTATGTAATCAGCTGCTTATCCAGCGAAAGAAAAGGCAGCCTGTTCTGATTCATCAGTTTATATAATACAATTCCAAGGGAATAGATATCAATACTGCTGTCGTACTTCTCTCCCTTGTAAATCTCCGGTGCCATGTAGGAATAGGTACCTTTCTTGGACATATTGCTCATGGTATGTGCCTGTTCCCTGGCAATTCCAAAATCGCCCAGCTTAAAATCACCGAATCTGGACACAAAAATATTCTCCGGTTTCACATCACGGTGAATAATATTCAATTTCCTGCAATAAATCAATGCCATAGCCAGGTCACAGCCAAGTTTGATCACTTCCTTCTCAGTAAGCTCCTTGCCTGTGCAGTAATCCATAAAGCTGGTAAGATATTCCATTCTTATGGAAATGTCCCAGCCGATCTCATCCAAATATTCCACCACTTTGAAATCTTCAAATGAAACCACATGGGAATTTCCGCAAAAATGCTCCATAGTATATATTTCCTGAATACAGTCTTCTACCAGATTTCGAAAATATTCCCTGGTAGACTGCTCATTATTCATCTCTGAGCGTACGCTATCAAGTTCTCCCTTACTTGCCGGTATGGATATGATCTTGATTGCGGAGTAAAAAGAACGGCCTCGTTCTGTCCGCTTTGCTTTATACACTTTCCCAAAGGATCCTTCGCCTATTTTCTCTATAAGTTCCCATTCTGGCCAGACGGAAACCGGAACATCTTTATCCATGTATGTTCTCCCTCCTCGAACGGGTAATGACTTTTTAAATGGACTGGCAAGTCTTCCCCGTAACGATGCACAGAAATCATGGTTTACGTGATTTCGCACCGCTATTCTCGGGTTTTCTGTGAACTACTTTTCCCCCAGAACACCTCGCGGAATACTGCCTTCTGAATAGTTACATAAAACATTATACAGGAATCTTACCACAAATGATAGACCAGGTTGTATTTTCCTCTATCCATATTTTTCCTTACCCTCGCCTACGGCAGATTGTCTCGAGCAGCATTTCCCTTGCTGCTGCAGTGTGTTCCTGCCGGGCTGCACTTTTTTGTGTAACAGTAAGTTCCATAGAATTCTCTGTTACGCAAAAATCCCCCAAAGCAACATTTCTGTCACCCTGGGGGATTTCATATTTTATCGTTTATTCTTCACTGTCTTCAGAAGAATCCTCATCCTCAAATGTATCCTCATCCTCATCCACTGCAAGATCTGCCTCATCAGCAGTTTCCAGCTCTTCTGAGTCTTCCGCTACATCCAGCACATCCTGATCCTCGTCGTCCATTTCATCGAATTCGATTTCTTCTGGCTCTTCCGGCATTCCTGTATCAAGCTCTACATCGCTGTAGCACTTCATACCTGTACCAGCTGGAATCAATTTACCGATGATTACATTCTCTTTCAGACCGATCAGATGGTCAACCTTACCCTTGATAGCAGCTTCGGTCAGAACCTTGGTAGTCTCCTGGAAGGAAGCAGCTGACAAGAAGGAATCAGTTGCCAAAGATGCCTTGGTAATACCAAGCATTCCCTGTTTTCCAATTGCAGGACGTAATCCCTCAGCTTCCAGTTTCTCATTTACTTCCTCATACTCAAGGAAGTCAACAAGTGTACCTGGCAGGAACTCAGAATCTCCGTTATCCTCGATACGGATTTTTTTCAGCATCTGATGAACGATAACCTCGATATGTTTATCGTTGATCTCAACACCCTGAAGACGGTATACACGCTGAACCTCACGGATCATGTAATCCTGAACTGCACGAACACCCTTGATTCGAAGAATATCATGCGGGTTTACACTACCTTCTGTAAGCTCATCACCAGCCTCCATAACCTGTCCGTCCATGATCTTGATACGGGAACCGTATGGGATCAGGTAAGTCTTGGAATCACCAGTCTCCGGATCTGTTACGATGATCTCTCTCTTCTTCTTGGTGTCATTGATTGTAGCAACACCCTTGATTTCAGTGATAACAGCAAGTCCTTTCGGCTTTCTTGCCTCAAAAAGCTCCTCGACACGAGGAAGACCCTGTGTGATATCTCCACCGGCAACACCACCTGTATGGAAAGTACGCATAGTCAGCTGTGTACCTGGCTCACCGATAGACTGTGCAGCGATGATACCGATGGACTCACCAACCTGTACCGGCTCACCGGTAGCCATGTTTGCGCCATAGCACTTCGCACACACACCAACCTTACACTTACAGCTCAGGATGGTACGGATCTTAACCTGCTCAACAGCACCTCCGGTAATGTTGTCTACACCCTCTTTCATGATACGTGCAGCACGCTTCGGAGTAATCATGTGGTTTGCTTTTACAAGGACTTCGCCCTCTTTATTCTTAATGGTCTCGCAGGAGAAACGACCTGTAATACGATCCTGAAGGCTCTCGATCTCCTCCTTGCCATCCATGAAACCTTTTACATACATACCGGAAATCTCTGCTCTGTTCTCACAGCAGTCCATCTCACGTACGATCAGATCCTGAGATACGTCAACAAGACGTCTTGTCAGGTAACCGGAATCGGCTGTACGAAGAGCGGTATCAGAAAGTCCTTTACGCGCTCCATGAGCGGACATGAAGTATTCCAGTACGTCCAGACCTTCACGGAAGTTTGACTTGATAGGAAGCTCGATTGTATGTCCGGTTGTATCGGCCATCAATCCACGCATACCTGCAAGCTGTTTGATCTGTTTATCAGATCCACGGGCACCAGAGTCAGCCATCATGAAGATGTTGTTGTACTTATCAAGTCCGGAAAGAAGCGCATGAGTAAGCTCATCGTCAGTCTTCTTCCAGGTATCCACAACCTCTTTATAACGCTCTTCCTCAGTAATAAGACCACGTTTATAGTTCTTTGTGATCTTATCTACAGTATCCTGTGCAGCCTTGATCATCTCAGGCTTCTGCGGCGGCACGGTCATATCAGAAATAGATACAGTCATGGCAGCTCTTGTAGAATACTTGTAACCCATAGCTTTGATAGAGTCCAGAACCTCAGCAGTCTTGGTTGCTCCGTGAGTATTAATAACTTTTTCAAGGATCTGTTTCAGCTGTTTCTTACCAACCAGGAAGTCAACCTCAAGAAGAAGTTCATTTCCCGGAATGCTTCTGTCAACAAATCCAAGATCCTGTGGCAGGATCTCATTGAACAGGAAACGTCCCAGTGTAGACTGCACGTTGCCTGTGAAAGTGCTTCCATCCGGCATTACCTTGCTGCAGCGGACAAGAATCTTGGACTGCAGAGTAATTACCTGATTCTCATATGCCAGAATTGCCTCATTTACGCTCTTGAAGAACTTTCCTTCTCCCTTATTTCCAGGTCTTTCCTGTGTCAGATAGTAAATACCAAGGACCATATCCTGTGAAGGAACGGCTACCGGTCCACCATCAGAAGGTTTCAGAAGGTTGTTCGGAGACAGAAGCAGGAAACGGCACTCTGCCTGTGCTTCCTGGGACAGTGGAAGATGGACAGCCATCTGGTCACCATCGAAGTCAGCGTTGAAAGCGGTACAAACAAGCGGATGAAGCTTAATAGCCTTACCTTCTACAAGGATCGGCTCAAACGCCTGGATACCCAGACGATGCAGTGTAGGTGCACGGTTCAGCATAACCGGATGTTCTTTGATAACATCTTCCAGAACGTCCCATACAGCTGGCTCAAGCTTCTCTACCATCTTCTTGGCATTCTTAATATTGTGAGAGGTACCGTTTGCTACCAGTTCTTTCATAACGAAAGGCTTAAACAGCTCGATTGCCATCTCTTTTGGCAGACCGCACTGATAAATCTTCAGCTCTGGTCCAACAACAATAACGGAACGTCCGGAGTAGTCAACACGCTTACCAAGAAGGTTCTGACGGAAACGTCCGGATTTACCTTTCAGCATATCAGAAAGGGATTTCAGGGCTCTGTTTCCAGGACCTGTAACCGGACGTCCACGACGACCATTGTCGATCAGGGCATCAACTGCTTCCTGAAGCATACGTTTCTCATTGCGGACAATGATATCCGGAGCACCAAGCTCCAGCAGTCTTTTCAGACGATTATTACGATTAATGATTCTTCTGTACAAATCATTCAGGTCAGATGTCGCAAAACGTCCACCATCCAGCTGTACCATAGGACGAAGATCTGGCGGGATTACAGGAACAACATCAAGAATCATCCACTCAGGACGGTTTCCTGACTCGCGGAAGGATTCAACAACCTCAAGACGTTTGATGATCCTTGCACGCTTCTGGCCTGTTGCCTTAACCAGCTCTGCCTTTAATTCAGCGGAATCCTTCTCAAGATCGATAGCCATAAGGAGCTCTTTGATAGCCTCAGCACCCATGCCTACGCGGAAGTTATTTCCGTAAGACTCACGGGCATCCTGATATTCTCTCTCTGTAAGGATCTGCTTGTACTGAAGTCCGGAATCTGCCGGATCCAGTACAATATAATTTGCAAAGTAAAGAACTTTCTCCAGTGTTCTTGGAGTCAGATCCAGGATAAGTCCCATACGGGACGGAATACCCTTGAAATACCAGATATGGGAAACAGGAGCAGCAAGCTCAATGTGACCCATACGCTCTCTACGAACGGAAGCCTTGGTAACCTCAACGCCGCATCGGTCGCAGACAACACCTTTATAACGGATTTTCTTATATTTACCGCAGTGGCACTCCCAGTCCTTGCTTGGTCCGAAAATTCTTTCACAGAAAAGTCCGTCTTTCTCCGGTTTCAAGGTACGGTAGTTGATGGTTTCCGGTTTTGTAACCTCACCTCTTGACCACTCTCTGATCTTTTCCGGGGACGCCAGTCCGATTTTAATGGCATCAAAAGTCATTGGCTGATATGTTTCATTGGTATTGGTTGATTCTGCCATGTATTCTTTTCCCCTTTCTACTCTTCGATATCATCGTAGGAATCGTCGATTTCGGATTCATAATCCTCTTCTTCGTCCTCGTCCACATCAACAAGTTCCTCTCCGTCAAACTCCTGCTTGGTATAGCCATGTTTGCTGAAGGATTCCTCTCCTCTGTGGCCGCGGGAATCTCCCTCGATAACTGCACGAAGATCGGTTTCGCCGTAATCTACATTCTCCATGATCTGAACTTCTGTCTGATCATCTTTGAGCACACGTACATCCAATGCCAGGGACTGGAGCTCTTTAAGAAGAACCTTAAAGGATTCCGGAATACCAGGCTCAGGGATGTTATCACCCTTGATGATTGCTTCATAAGTCTTCACACGACCGACTACATCATCGGATTTAACTGTCAGGATTTCCTGGAGTGTATAGGATGCACCGTATGCCTCCAGAGCCCAAACCTCCATCTCTCCGAAACGCTGTCCACCGAACTGAGCTTTACCACCCAGTGGCTGCTGTGTAACCAGAGAGTAAGGACCTGTGGAACGGGCATGGATCTTATCATCAACCAGATGATGCAGTTTCAGGTAATGCATGTGTCCGATTGTGGTCGGACCGTCGAAGAACTCTCCGGTACGTCCGTCACGAAGCTGTACTTTACCATCTCTGGAAATCGGAACACCTTTCCACAATGCTCTGTGGGCTTTGTTCTCATCCAGATACTGCATTACATCAGGTGCCAGAATGTCTTTGTATTTCTCACGGAACTCTTCAAAATCTTCTGTATTTACATAGTCATTTGCAAGTTCCAGTGTATCTTGGATATCATTCTCGTTTGCACCATCGAATACCGGTGTGGAAATATTAAAGCCAAGTGCTTTGGCAGCAAGACTTAAATGAATTTCCAGGACCTGTCCAATGTTCATACGGGAAGGTACACCCAGCGGGTTCAGCACGATATCCAGTGGACGTCCGTTCGGAAGGAATGGCATATCCTCAACCGGAAGTACACGGGAAACGACACCCTTGTTACCATGACGACCAGCCATCTTATCACCAACGGAGATTTTTCTCTTCTGTGCGATATAGATACGTACAGACTGATTAACTCCTGGAGACAGCTCATCACCATTTTCTCTTGTGAATACCTTGGCGTCTACAACGATACCATACTCACCGTGTGGTACCTTAAGGGAAGTATCACGAACCTCACGTGCTTTCTCACCGAAGATTGCACGAAGAAGTCTCTCCTCTGCTGTAAGCTCAGTCTCTCCCTTAGGAGTAACCTTACCAACAAGGATATCACCAGCACGAACCTCTGCACCGATACGAATGATTCCGCGCTCATCAAGATCCTTGAGTGCATCATCACCTACGCCTGGAACATCACGAGTGATCTCTTCCGGTCCAAGCTTTGTATCACGGGATTCTGCTTCATATTCTTCAATGTGAACAGATGTATAAACATCGTTCTGTACAAGTTTCTCACTTAACAGTACGGCATCCTCGTAGTTATAACCTTCCCAGGTCATAAATCCGATCAGAGGGTTCTTGCCAAGAGCAAGCTCTCCCTGAGAAGTAGACGGACCATCGGCAATAACATCACCTGCTTCAACGTGCTCGCCCTGATTAACGATCGGACGCTGGTTGTAACAGTTGCTCTGGTTACTGCGCATGAATTTGGTAAGATGATAATCATCTTTTGTTCCATCATCATTCTTGATGCTGATATCGGTAGATGTGGAGCGAAGTACAGTACCAGACTTTCTTGCAACCACACAAACACCGGAGTCAACAGCTGTCTTTGCTTCCATTCCTGTACCAACAACTGGTGCTTCTGTAGTAAGAAGCGGAACGGCCTGACGCTGCATGTTTGATCCCATCAGCGCACGGTTCGCATCATCGTTCTGAAGGAATGGGATCAGGGCTGTAGCTACAGAGAATACCATCTTAGGAGATACGTCCATGTAATCAAACATCTGACGCTCATACTCCTGAGTCTCTTCACGATAACGACCGGAAACGTTCTTACGAACGAAATGTCCTTCTGCGTCAAGTGCCTCATTCGCCTGTGCTACATGGTAGTTATCCTCTTCATCAGCGGTCATGTAAACAACTTCGTCAGTTACACGCGGATTCATAGGATCCGTTTTATCAATCTTACGGTAAGGTGCCTCAACAAATCCGTACTGATTCAGCTTTGCATAAGATGCAAGGGAGTTGATCAGACCGATGTTCGGACCCTCAGGAGTCTCGATCGGGCACATTCTTCCGTAATGGGAATAGTGAACGTCTCGAACCTCGAATCCGGCTCTGTCTCGTGACAAACCGCCAGGTCCAAGTGCGGAAAGACGTCTCTTATGGGTCAGCTCACCAAGAGGGTTGTTCTGATCCATGAACTGTGACAGCTGGGAAGATCCGAAGAACTCTTTTACAGCAGCTGTTACAGGTTTGATATTGATCAAGGACTGCGGGGAAATGCTCTCCACATCCTGTGTTGTCATTCTCTCACGAACCACACGCTCAAGTCTGGAAAGACCGATACGGTACTGATTCTGAAGCAGTTCACCAACCGCACGGATACGACGGTTTCCTAAGTGGTCGATATCGTCGTCATTTCCAATGCCGTATTCCAGATGCATATTGTAATTAATAGAAGCAAAAATATCTTCTCTTGTAATATGTTTCGGAATCAGGTCATGGATATCTCTGCGGATAGCAGCAATTCTATCCTCAAGTGTGTCATTTTCTTCCAGAATTTTTTCGAGTACAGGGTAATATACTAACTCTGTAACCCCAAGCTCTTCCAGGTTCTCAATTTCTGGCAGATAGTGATGCATGTCTACCATTAAGTTAGAAAGGACTTTAATTCTGCGGTCTTCTTCACCCTGGATCCATACAAATGGAACTGCAGCGTTCTGAATGGCATCAGCCAGTTCTCTGGTTACGATAGTACCAGCCTCTGCAAGAATTTCTCCTGTAGAGCCCTCAACCACATCGTCAGCCAGCTTATGACCAACAATTCGTTTATTGAAATGAAGTTTCTTATTAAATTTATAACGTCCGACCTTGGCAAGATCATATCTTCTCGGATCAAAGAACATCGCATTGATCAGGCTCTCTGCGCTCTCAACTGCAAGCGGCTCGCCTGGACGGATTTTCTTATACAGTTCAAGAAGACCTTCTTCATAATTTGTAGAAGTATCCTTTGTGAAACTTGCAAGGATCTTCGGCTCTTCGCCAAACAGATCAATGATCTCTGCATTGGAACCAACACCAAGTGCACGGATCAGTACAGTGATCGGAACCTTACGGGTTCTGTCCACACGCACATAGAATACATCGTTGGAGTCAGTCTCATATTCCAGCCATGCTCCTCTGTTAGGAATTACTGTACAGGAAAACAGTCTCTTACCGATTTTATCGTGTGCAATGGCATAATAGATTCCAGGGGAACGTACTAACTGGCTGACAATAACACGCTCAGCACCGTTAATGACGAAAGTTCCTGTCGCGGTCATAATCGGCAGGTCTCCCATGAAAATCTCGTGTTCGTTGATCTCATCTGTTTCCTTGTTAATCAGTCTCACTCGAACCTTCAAAGGTGCGGCATAAGTTACGTCACGTTCTTTACACTGCTCGATGGTGTATTTAGCCTCTTTTTCATCAAATGTGAAGCCGATGAATTCAAGACTGAGCTTTCCGCCGTAGTCTGCGATTGGAGAAATATCGTCGAATACTTCATTCAATCCTTCGTCGAGAAACCACTGGTAAGAATCCTTCTGGACCTCGATCAAGTTCGGCATTTCCAGGACTTCTTTTTGTCTCTGGTAGCTCATTCGCATGCTTTTTCCAGTTTTTACAGAACGAATTCTGTTTTTTTCCATTGACGTTTCACCCCTGTTTTATTTTATTTATTACAACATCAGCCCGCTCTGCTGCATAAGCATAGTAGGCATATCTTGCCATAATATAGCATTCTTCACTATAGCACAACAAAAAAAGCCTGTCAAGCACTTTTCTGTTGTTTTTTCATTTGTTTTTTATTTGTAATTGCTGAATAGTTATAATTTATTTTACTTTTCTCTTGCTATAAGAAAGGTTTCCATATTTATCCGATAATACAAAGAGAAGCGTCGTTCCTTTTTTCTGTTTTTTGATAGAAATATTATATTTCTTTTTGGAATTGATGCTTCCTCTGCCGATTTTTTTATTCTTGTTTCTGCTTACTGCATAAATTGTAAGCTTCTTTCCACCCGCCGCTTTGCCTGTGATCTTCACTGACTTTCTGGTGATCTTAGACGCAGTAGGCATTTTCACGGAAATGATTCCAGTGCTGTTTTCCGCATAAATTGCATAAGTACTGCCATTATTCTCCAGACGGTTCTTTTTGTTTCCGGAAATCTTTGACCTGCTTACATATAAACCGCATTTTCTGCTGCCAGTAACCGCATTTCCATAAAGTTTTCCAGTCTGACTTGCGATCACTTGGATTCCTCTGCCGTTCACATTCGTAATCCTGTTAGATTTTATAACAGCATTTCCAATATTTTCCACATATATTCCGTCCAGCATACAGCCTTTCACCTGATTCGCTGTGATCTGACACTCCTCGCTGCCCCAGAGAACAATTCCGTTCTTTTTTCCGGAGGATATACGGTTCCGGCTTACTTCACACCCGTCAGAGCCATTTTCCATAAGAATTCCATCACCGCCGATACCTGAAATCACATTATCCAGGACTTGATTCTCTGTGGATGGAGTCCCCAGCTTTCCGCCGTCATAAGCGTAGATTCCTACATTTTTACAACCTGATACCTGATTATCTTTTATCACATTTTTGGAAGAAGCAGACAGGTAAATTCCCATATTGGAAAAGGATGCAGTTTTTTGCAGTTTCAACTGATTATTTTCCACTGTACAGCCATCAGCTAGATAAAGGCGAATTCCATTTCCATTCCCTGTGATCATATTTCCCTTTACCTCAACACCGGTTTCCTTATAAATACCTGTCGGAATTCCCTTAGCCTGTGCCTTTGAGCTGTCACTTACCCAGGCTCCCTGGACTTCAATTCCATATCCTCTCCATGTGTTTCCATTGATCTGGCTCACTGAAGAAATAGAAATCTGATTGTTTTTCACGGAAATGCCCGCATTCTGGTGGTTTCCTGCCATTCCCGCAGCAGTTCCTGGCATAAGATGGGTATTCGGGAAATACATGCAGCTCACAAGCACTCCGCCGCCTGCATTCTCTATTATATTGTCCTCCACAGCAGAATCCACGTAATTCAGGCACCAGACAGCTCTCTTTTTCACATTTCGAAAGGTATTCCCCTGAATCACGATGTTCCGGTATGGTCTGTCGTAAATCATGCTGTGACTGCCCACTCCTGCAAACACATTCTCAAAAATGTTATCCGTAATCCTGACATTCTCACAAACTGCTCCATCAAAGGGCTGATATCCTGGAAAAATATAGTCCAGACATGCATCCAGCTGAATGCATTCCTGTCCGCCGCCTTCATATTCCTGCCAATATCCCCGGAATGTACAGCCAGTCACAGTTACATCTTCCGTACCTGCCAGCTCAAGAAAATGAGATTTCAAATTGTTTAGAAATGTTACGTTCTTCACAGTTACGTGTCTGGCATGTCCAATCCTGAAGCCTACAAAACCGCCTGTGCCTTCCTTATCTTCGACAACCGGGTAATTCAGATCCCAGGTTCCGCCTTCAATGGTGATATTGTGATATCCATCATAACCTCCGGCAGAAAGTATGTCATCTCCCAGTCTGAGGACCACATGCTTATCTGTACAGGATTTCGTCAGTACAGCTCCTTCTGCATAAAGAGTAAGATTGCTGTACATATGGATAGTTCCGGAAATCAGATAGCTTCCCTGAGGAATGATTACCGTACAAGGAGTTTCATCTGTAGCTCTCTGCCCCATAAAGTGAAGCACTGTATTCAAAGTTTCGGTAATATCACTTCCATCAGCCACATCTAAAGTCACCACTGCAGCGCCTTCTGGAATAGTCGCCAGAATCTGCTGTTCATTATCAGAAGGTACAGGTGTAAGCAGAGCTTCTTCTGGCTCCTCTTCAAAATCATTATCAGACTCATCTGCTGAAAAAAATCCCACCTCAGCTGTTCCGCCATAGAAGCCAGTCTCATCCTCTTCCATTTCTGGCTCAAGATCGCAATCTGAAAAGCTGTCTTTAAAATTCTCCGTCACATTTTCTGCTGATTCAGCATATATAACAGAACTGCCTCCCAGATATAAAGATACTCCCAGTAATGTTACAGTCAAAAACATTTTTATATTCATTCAGAATCTCCTTGCACAAAAAGAATCCTGATTGCAGGAAATTCCAACAGAATTTCCTGTTACACAAAAAAATCCCCGCAGTGGCCTGCACGACAGACTTCTGCGGGGAGCATGGTTCGCTTAAATACACCTAAATTATTTAAGAGTAACTTTAGCGCCTTCAGCCTCAAGTTTAGTTTTGATATCCTCAGCCTCTGCTTTGGAAGCGCCCTCTTTAACCATTTTCGGAGCACCATCAACAACTTCTTTAGCTTCTTTAAGACCTAAGCCTGTGATCTCACGAACAACTTTGATAACTTTAACTTTGTTAGGACCTACTTCTGTAAGCTCTACGTCAAACTCATCTTTCTCCTCAGCTGCTTCACCAGCACCTGCTGCTGCTACAACAACGCCTGCTGCTGCGGATACACCGAACTCTTCCTCGCAAGCTTTTACTAAATCATTTAACTCTAATACAGATAACTCTTTGATTGCTTCGATAAACTCAGCTGTTGTTAACTTTGCCATTATAATTTTCCTCCATTTTTAAATTTTTTGTGGAATCAATGATTCGATTCAGCGACAGAAGCTTAAATTATTCTGCTGCTGGTGCCTCAGCCTCTCCGCCCTTCTGCTCTGCGATCTGATTAAGCACACGAGCAAAGTTGGTAATAGGAGACTGGATACTTCCAAGCAGTTTGCCAAGAAGTTCTTCTCTGGACGGGATCTGGGACAGTGCCTGGATTCCTGCCTGATCGTTGTAGTTACCCTCAACAATACCAGCTACTAACTCAAGTGCCGGATACTGTTTTGCAAATTTAGCAAGGATTCTTGCAGGAGCAGTAGCGTCTGTTGCAGAAATTGCAATAGCGTTTGTTCCATGTAAGTGCTTGTCAAGATCTGCACATGGAGTACCTTCAAATGCACGACGCATTAAAGTGTTTTTGTAAACCTTGTACTGTACGCCGGACTCTCTTAACTCTTTACGTAAAATAGTATCCTGCTCAACTGTAAGACCACTGTAGTCAACAAGAACAACAGCCTGTGCGTCTTTAATATTGTTAGCGATTTCTTCTACGATTGGTTGTTTCAGTTCTACTTTTGCCATGAAATGGTACACCTCCTTATAGAATTTGATATACCGCCAAAAAAAGCCTTACTGTAAGACAGCAAGGCTTAACGTAATTCTTACGAAAGAATACTTAGTCCTCGGTAGGCGTTTTAATCCTTATGCCTTACGGCACCTACTGTCTTCGGCAGCGTTCTGTAATAAAATACCACGTTCGATTTTATTTGTCAATAGTAATTTTAATTTTTTTACATCTGTTTTCTTACTACTCTGTACTCGTCCCCCATGCGGAAATAAGGGCAATCGTGATAGGTTCCTGTAATAAAACGATACATCTCATCTTCGTCAAGGTTCATATCACAAGTATAGCACTCGTAATCATCGTCATAAGAATAGTTTACACAATATTCGCAGTTCGCCCCCTGCTTCTTTTTCATATTACATACCCTGCCTTCCTTGCGAGTATTTAAAAAACATTCCCACAATCTGCACGTTCTAGAACGTGTTTGAAAAATCATTCCCGCAATCTGCACGCCCCACTTTGCGGGAGATTTTGCCTGAATTCGGTTACCGTAGCCCGCTACGGCGCCCTCATCCAGACAAAATCTCCCACAAATTGTGACGCACATCTTGCAGAAAGCCTTTTTCAGACACGCTCTAGAGAATTTCCATGGTCCAGGAAATCTGGCACTCCCTGCCAGCTTCCAGTGAAATAAGATTCTTCTGTTCCTCCAGATTTTCTGTAATTCCCTGTCTGGATGGAAGGGAACACCACGGCTCAATGCAAACATAAGGAGCATCCATGCAGGGCATATGCCAGAAACCGACATAAGGCATATCCACATAAGATACCTTCACTGCCTTTTTGCCCTTCGTACTGTGAAGCAGAACCTCTCCAGAGGTTTTCTCCAGCACAATAGCATCTTCATCAAAAAGATTATGACGAAGAGGAATCCGTCTGCCCTCCAAAAGTTCATAGGACTCCTTCCCCTCCACAAAACACTCCTGTGAAAAAAGAATGCGCTGCGGCTCACATGCCCTGGAAAATTCCAATTCATAATCCTCAAAGGAAAGTCCCTCTTCCATCGGAATATTAAATCCCGGGTGACCGCCGATTCCAAAATACATCGTTTTCTCATCCTTATTTTTTACCGAATAGAAAACTTTTAAAGTATTTTTCTCAAGCAGATATCGGATCTCAAAACGAAAATGAAATGGATACTGTTCCAAAGTTTCCCTGGTATCTTCCATTGCAAACACCAGTTCATTCTCCCCTGCTTTCTCACAGGAGAAAACAGAATCCTTGGCAAAACCGTGAATATCCATATGATACGTCTTCCCCTGAAATATGTAGGATTTCTCCCATAATCTGGCAATATAGGGAAAAAGATTGGCACCATGCTCGTTCCAGTATCTGTCATCTCCCTGCCAGATATACTCAAATCCGTCCTTATCTGTCACGGACCACAAAATAGCACCTTCTGTGTCGGCCTTCACTTTAAGATATTCATTGCTGATCTCGTATTTCATCCCATTCCTCAACTTCCTGGCATCATATCGGGCCATGATAAAATCTCTCTGGCAATGACCTCTTCATAGTTGCCCTCAATATCCTGACTGCGTCCTGCTTCATAAATATTTGTCTCTGCCCCCCAGACACGGTCCTCATACTCCCACACATGGAATTTCAATCCTCGAAACAGAAAATCAAGACTTCCGCAGCCATCAATCTCTGTATATTCGTATTTGATATTCTTCTTTTTTAATGCATCCTGTACAATCTGTAACCGCATTTTTGTCACCTTCCTTTAGTCTCAAAGCGATACCTTTTTATGGTCATTCTTTTTTCTGCTGACCATTATCTACATAAATTCTGTTCTTACCGGATTTCTTTGAAGCATACATTGCGTTATCCGCCGCCAGATACAGGCTTTCATAGTCGTTTCCAGCTGCAGGATAAGCCGCCGCTCCTATACTCACGGTAAAATGTGGTGTAGTCTCTGACTTTGCCAGAATATCAAGAATTTCCGCACCTTTTGCTTCAACAGCCGAAGCAAGCTCTGTATTTGTCATAAACACAATAAATTCATCACCGCCAAGACGACCGACAATATCCTCCCTACGGAAATGTTCCTTCAAAAGTTTTACCAAAGTAATCAATGCAAGGTCACCTATTGCATGCCCCATTGTATCATTTACCGTCTTAAAATCATCAATATCGAGCATAAGCAGGTAACCTTTACACTCTTTATCCTGCATAAGCGTATTGATTTTCTGCTCTGCAGCCTTGCGGTTCAGAGCACCTGTAAGACCATCAACAGAGGCTTTTTCACGAAGATCCTGTTCTCTGGTCATCTCATCCTGAACGTCAGAAATCTTGCCCAGAAATGCCTGTGGTGTACCAAGACGGCCTCGTATCAGACGGCCCATCCATCGCACCCAACGATAATTATCGTTCTTATCCTTAAAACGGATTACAAAATCATCAATCTCATCAGAATTATCACCAATTGAGGAAAGAAGTGCCTTTACCTTCGCCACATCATCTGGATGAACCATTGTGAAATCTGTGTCACTGTCAAAAGGCCTGATCGGACCGATTTCCTTCAGTCCAAATAAAGTCGTTATATTTGGCGTAAATACCAATGTTTTTTCCAGGCAGTCATATTCAAAAAGAACCGTGTCCGAAAACTCCGACAAAATGTCGTACCTTGCCTGACCTTTCATCACTTTCTTCTGCTGTTTCATATAGAATCGTACTGTAAAAAGCAGCATAATCAACGCGCATCCAAGAAGCGTAAAAATAATCATGCGGTTTCCATTGATGAGCACTGCTTTATAATTCTTCATTTTGGCGGAACGATATTCTGAAAACAGAATACAGTCTCTGCCTTCCAACTTGGATGCCACCAGATAGATATCCGTTTTCTCAAGCTCCGTGAAAATATGGGGTGCTCCATAGGTCAGCTTTTTAAGGGACTTTTCCACCTGGGAAATACTGTTATCTTTCACATGCTGCGAATGAAGCACTGTCGCCACCGTATATTCAATGTCAAAAATCCGCATATCTCCTGCCAGGATTTTCCCATCTGAATTGCACGCATAGTGAAGCACATTCCCCTCGTCCTCGTTCAGAGCCTCCCAGGCTTCCTCCACCTTATCTGCTCCAGCTGAACCAGCCAGGAAATTCTCCATTTCTGTCAGTGCTTCCGAATGGGTGGATAAAAGTGATTCCTCCATAAGCTCTGTAAAAATCTTCTCTGTTCTTTGACGATATCTGCTCATAAGAAAAATCGTCAGAAACACCATCACAGCAAGACAGACCAGTCCGATGATCATTCCCTGCCGTTTCATTTTGTATTCAGGATTGTCTTTCACGCTTTTTTCCATATTAACGTCATCCATTCCAAGCCGTGACGGCTTTTATTCGTTATTTTTCAGTATAAAGCCTATATATTCTGCTGTCAAGCTTGTGATTTTTGGTCACTTTTTACAAGTCTTGTATTGGAAGGATACTTTTGTTTTATTCATAGGGTTCCATCTGCCGCTGAAATAATGTAAAGTGAATAAAACAAAAAGAAGCATATTGTGACCTATCATGCATCCCCAGGCAGACACAAGTCCCAGTCCAAGAAGATGGATGCAGATAAAAGTCCCCAGAATTCTTACACCCCACATTCCCGCTACATTGAAAATAAAGGGAGTTACTGTTTTCCCCACACCTTGCATCATGCCCTCGATCACAATAGGTACACCATAAAACGGTTCGGAAACAGCAACCATACGAAGTACCGTACTTCCCAGACGGATAACCTGCGCATCTGATGAAAACAGCCTAATCAATATCGGCGCAAAAATAAACAGCAGACTTCCGGAAATAACCATCAGTCCCACTTCCAACGGCACAATTGCCTTGGCAAGGCTGTTGAGTTTTTTATTGTCATTGGCCCCAAGAGCATTTCCTGCAAGAGTAGCCGCTGCTGTCTGCATTCCATATCCTGGAATATAAAAAGCAGATTCTACTGTATTGGCAATAGTATGGGCTGCCGTTGCAGTCTCGCCCAAAGAATTGATCATGGATGCAAATGCCACATATCCAAGGGACGTGGCAAATCGCTGAAACATATTTGGAACAGCCACCTTCAGACAAGGGCGCAGAACTGCAGAATCCGGCAGGAAGCTCTGACCCTTTGGAGATATATCAGTATGCTTCCATAATTTAACCGTAATTGCAATACCTCCAATGGTATAAGCTATAGCACTCGCAGCTGCTGCACCTTGAACGCCCCATCCCGCGCCTGGGATCACCAGTTCTTTTCCACCAATCAGCACAGTTCTGGTGGAATATATAAGAAAAAAGTTCAGTACAATGTTAATAACATTAAAGGCAACTCCTACCTGCATAGGGGTTTTGGTATCGCCCACTGCTCTCAGGACAGTTCCAAAAATAATGTTCGCAGTTCGAAAAAGCATCGGTGCATAGAGGATCAGGAAATAGCTGGATGCCAGTTTCTGAATAGAAGGATCTACCTGCATCCAAACAGGGACTTTACGGCTCAGTCCCATTGTCAGAATTGTAAAAAATATTCCTACGATCACAACTGTCAGCACAGCCTGTCCTGAAGCTTTTTTTGCCTGTTCTTTTTTTCCTGCTCCGATTGACTGGGATATGTATGCCAAAAATCCTATGCTGATCGCAGAAATCGTACTTCCAATCAGCCAGTTTACTGTACTGGTAGCTCCAACAGCGGCCGTTGCACTTGTTCCCAGGACGCCTACCATACCAGTGTCCATATATTGTACTGCAGTCTGCATCAGTTGTTCCAGCATAGTTGGCCACGCAAGAGAAAAAATAACTGGCAGCATTTCTTTTGTTCCCTGATCTGCCAGTCTGGATCTGTTTCTAGTTGATTTCATCTTATTTCTTCCTATTCTGTTACCTGTTATTTTATGATACCAGTGTCAAAAGGTCAAAAAGCCGTTCGTGCTTGCACGATAAGGTGTTTGAACTTGGGACATGCCAAATATGAGAAAGTAGCGATTTACGCAGTAAATCAGCAGATTTCGAATATTTGGAGGATTGCGGGAGCAGCGTAGCTGGATCGCAATCCGAGGTATCAAATGAGTGGCAAAAGACCTTTTGACACTCATATCATTTTATGAATTGATTTAAAAAATATTTTAACAGAATATAAAGAAAAAAAATAGGGTAAAAGTAAAGAAAAGGCAACAAAAAAACGATAACCAACCGGCTACCGTTTTCGTTCTGTACCTTCAAAACTACATACATGTTACATCCTAATGGAATCATTTTTCAACCTTGCGATTGTTGGTCAAGCCCTCACCCTATTAGTAACAGTCAGCTCCATGTGTTACCACACTTCCACCCCTGCCCTATCTACCTCGTCGTCTTCAAGGGGGTTTACTTCTTTCGAATGGGACATCTCATCTTGAGGGGGGCTTCACG
>QWCY01004550.1_pt1 | contig 27965 bp, 26 predicted proteins | sample 1972631 | NCBI WGS metagenome assembly QWCY01 (sample SAMN09866696, study PRJNA288562) | Human gut metagenome isolate pre1_stool, whole genome shotgun sequencing... | isolation source: gut | host: Homo sapiens | place: USA: California
GACGGTGCGGGATACACCGTATCCGGCATCGACATCGACCACGGCAGCTCAAACTACCAAGGCTTCTTCGGAACCATCGGCAACGGCGGCATGGTGAAGAGCCTGACCGTGACGGGCAAGGTGACGGGCAACAGCTACGTAGGCGGCATCGTGGGACGCAACAACTACGGCACCCTCGTCGCCTGCTACAGCCAGGTAGCAGTGAAGGGCGGCTACTACACCGGCGGCATCGCGGGACACAACAGCTCCGGCACTCTCACCGCCTGCTACAGCACGGGCACGGTGACCGGAAAGAACAACATCGGCGGCATCACGGGATACAACGACCTCGCCACCCTCGTCGCCTGCTACAGCACGGGCACGGTGACCGGAACCGACAGCGACATCGGCGGCATCGTGGGAAACAACTACTACGCCCGCCTCAACGCCTGCTTCTACCAGTGGGGCACGGGAGTACCTACAGTGGGCGTGGGTTACGGCAGCGGTAGCGGCCAAGCAGCCAATGCCTCCAACAAGAGCATCTATTTCTGCCCCGTAGGCAGCGCCGAAACCACGGGCTACGAAAGCATCACCTGGCTGGGCGTCATGGGCACGTACGGCAGCGCCGACGAAAAAGTAAAGAACGGCAGCGGCACCGCCACCCAAATCCCGACGCTGAACGCCGCCATCACCAAGTGGAACACCCAGAATGCCAGCACCCCCGACAAGCAGTGCCCCTACCAGTTCGTGAAGAACACGAAGCTCGGCGCCGTCCTCGAGGGAGTGGGCAGCGAGCCGCTGGTGCTGGAGGAGATTAAATGAAGAATGAAGAACTTTTTAAATGAAGAATGAAGAATGAAGAATTGAAATACAGCGCAGCCCACTCCTCCTCTGTTTATAGAGGAGGTGCCCGTAGGGCGGAGGAGTTATCTGTTTATAGAGGAGGTGGCAGCGCTTGCGCTGACGGAGGAGTAGAGGGCACAAAACCCAACTCCCCCGCCGGAGGCAACTCCCTCCCCCCTTCGGGGTACTCCCTCTATAAACAGAGGGAGAGTTGGAGTTACTCCCGCCAATCATTTTGAAACCGTAAACAGTAAACCGTAATCAGTAATCAGCAACCCGCAACGAACCGTATAACCCATTAAACCCATAACAGATATGAACACCCCGCACACCGCACACCGCACACTGCACACCACACACAGTCTGCCGTCCGCCCTCAGCGCACACAGTCTGCTGTCCACCCTCAGCCCCCTGCTGTTCGCCCTCGCCCTCCTCCTCTCCTCCTGCGCCGACACGCTGGACGACGCCCTCACACCCGGCCTCACCCCCGGCACCCCCACCGGCAGCGGCCCCGCCCTCACCTTCCAGCTCCCCGACCGCCCCGCCTACGACGCCACCACCCGCACCGTCCCCGGCGCCCCCGCCCCCGAGCCCTGGCAGGAAGGCGACCAGCTCCTCGTGCTCCTCTCCATCACCCCCTACGACGGCAACGCTACCGACCACGGCTCCATCATCAGCAACTACCGCATCTACACCACCCTGACCTGCCACACCAACTCTGTTGATAGCAGAAGTAACTCCAACTCCTCCTCTGTTTATAGAGGAGGTGGCAGCGCTTGCGCTGACGGAGGAGTAGCGGGCACAAAACTCAACTCCCCCGCCGGAGCTAACTCCCCCGCCCTAAAGGGCACCCCCTCTATAAACAGAGGGGGAGTGGCTGCGCAATACTGGACCCTCGACTTCTCCGGCGCCCTCGCCAGCTACACCCCCGCCGGCGCCACCGCCCCCGGCCCCATCCTCCCCCTCGCCCAGCTCCCCCTGCTCGTCACCGACAATAACGGTACCGTCAGCCTCAACCTCCCCACCGAAGTAGCCTCCGGCGCCTACACCTCCATCAGCGCCACCCTGACCTACGCCCCCGCCCTGCAGTGGCAGACCGAAAACGCCACCGACGCCGACGGCAACGCCCTCAAAGCCATCCGCCCCCTCCGCCAATGCGCCAAACCCGGCACCCTCCCCGGCCTCACCGAGCACTGGCAGTCCGACGTCATCAGCCAGCAACTCAATCCCCAGAACGACGCCTTCACCCTCGACCTCAGCAAAGCCCAATTCCTCCCCATCGGCTCCCGCCTGCGCGTCTACACCGGCCAGCCGGGCAATGAAATCACCCTCCTCTGCCCCCACTTCCTCCCCTCCGCCGGAGAACCCGCCGCCGACCACGCCTACACCACCACCACCGACGCCCAAGGCAACGCCTACTTCTACGGCACCACCGCCCTCGCCTCCGCCCCCGACGCCCCCATCACCCTCGACGGCTCCGGCCCCACCGACGGCTCCGACGCCGACCTGCGCTTCATCGTCAGCAGCCGCCTCGTCCCCGGCATCGAAGAAACCGACGTCACCCTCCTCACCGCCAGCCCCTCCGTCCCCGTCAGCATGACCACCAGCAATGCCGCCTCTCAAGCCATCGACGCCTCCCTCTTCCTCAGCATCGCCCAGAACAAAGACTTCGTCATCCTGGATGCCACCCAATTCGACGCCACCACCGAAGGCAAAGCCGCCCTCAAAGCCACCCTCACCACCGCCACCGCCAAGGGCAAGACCGTCTGGCAAATCTCCGGCCTCGCCGTGGAAAGCAGCAACCAAAATGCCGTGAGCCAGAGAATCAACGCCATCAAGGACGCACTGAGTGCCGTGTACCAAACCGACAACAACACCCGAATCACCCTCTACCTACCCGATGCCACGAAGCTGGGAAGCAGTGCCTTCCAGAACTGCAATGCCCTCACCAGAGCCAGCCTGCCCCTACTGGAAACTGTGGAAAACACAACCTTCACCGGCTGCACGAACCTCACCTCCGTCACCCTGCCCCTGCTGAATACTGCGGAATACAACACCTTCTACGGCTGCTCGAAACTCACCGACATCACCCTGCCCCTGCTGAATACTGCGGGAGACGGCACCTTCTACAAGTGCTCGAGCCTCATCTCCGTCACCCTGCCCCTGCTGAATACTGCGGGAGACGACACCTTCTACAAGTGCTCAAGCCTCATCTCCGTCACCCTGCCCCTGCTGGAAACTGCGGGAAACGAGACCTTCGAAAGCTGCACGAACCTCACCTCTGTCACCCTGCCCCTGCTGGAAACTGCGGGAAACAGTACCTTCAATGGCTGCACGAAACTCACCTCCGTCACCCTGCCCCTGCTGGAAACTGCGGGAAACAGTACCTTCAACGGCTGCACGAAACTCACCTCCGTCACCCTGCCCCTGCTGAATACTGCGGGATACAACACCTTCAGCAACTGCTCAAACCTCACCTCCGTCACCCTGCCCCTGCTGAATACTGCGGGAAACAGTACCTTCGACGGCTGCACGAAACTCACCTCCGTCACCCTGCCCGAGCTGACAACCATATCGGGAAACACAACCTTCCGTGGCTGCACAGTTCTCCGTTACGTCAAAATGCCCAAACTGCAAAAAATGGGAGGATATACCTTCCAAAACTGCTCGGAGCTCACCGACATCACCCTGCCCTCACTGAATACAGTGGGAACCGGCACCTTCTGGGATTGCCTGAAACTCATCACCGTCAGCCTGCCCAAGCTGACAGCTACCCAAACCTACACCTTCCAGAACTGCCCGAAGCTCACCTCCGTCACCTTCGGCACCCCCCTCACCGCCTGGGACAGCAATGTCTTCTATAATGTAACCACCACCAACCTCACCCTCACCCTCAGCCCCGAGCAGAAAATCTTCACGGGCGGCGGCGGCAGCGTAGGCACCCTCACCAAAAACCCCTTCGACTGGAATGCAGGAGGCAAGGCCTTCGGCGGCTACACCTTCAAGGCAATCAAGAAATACGTCGCCCCCACAGCCGGAGAGTAACCCCAACTCCCCCTCTATTCATAGAGGGGGTGGCAGCCTCAGGCTGACGGGGGAGTTGAATTTGCAGCCCCGGAGAACTCCCTCCGCCCGGAAAGACAACTCCCCCGCCCTGAAGGGCACCCCCTCTATAAACAGAGGGGGAGTGGAGATACTCCCGCCACAAACGGGGAACTCCCCCCAAAAACTCGCTCTTTGACATCTTGGAGAATACGGAAAACATTACTATCTTTGTGCGTGTTATCCTTCGGAAATGAAATCCTTCGGAAATGAAGGAATGAAGGAATGAAACAATGAAACCCATCCGTCATGCTGAGCGAAGCCGAAGCATCTACTCCCCCCCCCCGGAAACGCAAAGGGAGGAGATTCTTCGACAAGCTCGGAATGACGGAGGAAAGAAAGAATCCTTCGGAAATGAAGAATGAAAAGTAACCGATAAAGAAAGGAGAACAAGGAAATGAAAACCACCGAAGAAATCCTCGCCGCCCTGCGCGAATACAAGCGCACCCACGGCCCCAAGTACGGCATCGAGCAACTCGCCCTCTTCGGCTCCACCGCCCGCGGCGCCCAGCGCGAAGACAGCGACATCGACATCTGCCTGAAACTGCGGAAGACCACCTTCCGCACCTACACCGCCATACACGAAGAACTGCAACAGCTCTTCCAGCAAAAAGTAGACCTGCTAACCCTCCACGAGAACATGCGACAGCTGTTCCGCCAAAACATAGAACAAGATGCAATCTACGTCTAAAGAAACCCTGACGGACATGCTCCGCTTCACCGAACGCCAAACGGCCTTCGTAATAGATACCACCGAGCCGATGAGCACCTACCACGACTTCCTCGCCTCGCAAAGCGGCATGGTGCTCTTCAACTCCACCTGCATGTGCCTGCAAACCATCGGCGAAACCATCCGCAAGGTAAACGACCGCACCGCCGGACGCCTCCTCGCCCCCTACCCCGAAATCCCGTGGAAGCAAATCATCGGCATGCGCAACATCATCTCCCACGAATACCTCTCCATAGACCCGGAACTGGTGTTCGACATCGTCCGCACAGAACTCCCGCCCCTGCTCCACACCCTCCACCGCCTGCTGGACGACATCAGAAACGGACGACGGGACGGGGAAATGAGGAATCCGGAGGAAATGAAGGAATGAAACAATGAAACCCATCCGTCATGCTGAGCGAAGCCGAAGCATCTACTCCCCCCGGAAACGCAAAGGGAGGAGATTCTTCGACAAGCTCAGAATGACGAAGGAAATGAAGGAATGAAAGTAATCAATAGAAAACTGCAAAGAAAGCAGGGATAGCCCAAACTCCCCCTGAAGTTTATAGAGGGGGTGGCAGCGAAGCTGACAGGGGAGTTGAATTTGCATCCCCGAAGCCCCCCTAAAAAAAATAGCGACCACACCGTTTTCCGCCCCCCGCCATCACCTCCACCGCCCATCACAAAGACGGGGAGCCTGAAGACGGGGGACGACGCGTATTCTCCACAGCCGTCAATGGAAATGATAATGACAACAGCAACAACGATATTGATAGTAACAACAATAGTAACAATAACAACAGTAACCATGAAAATGAAACTTATCGCAATCCGAACCCTCCTCCTCGCCGCCCTCGTGCTGGCGGGAAGCAACGCCATGCACGCGCAAGACAACGCCGCACGGACGCAAGCACAATCCGCAACGCAAGCACAGCCCGCAGCGCAAGCGGAAAACCCGGCCGGCCGCCACTCCACTCTGCGCCCCGGCCTGCGCACCAACCTCCTGGCCTGGGCCTGCAGCTCCGCCTCCCTGGGCATCGACCTCCGCTGGGGCACACGTTGGCAAGCCGGCATCGACGGCTCCATCGCCCTCAAGTCCGCCCCCGCCGACGGCTGGCAGTCAGCCCCCCGTTTCGCCGTCAGCGGCGCCGGAGCCGAAGTGCGCCGATACTTCAACGCCCTCTACCGCAGCGTGGACACCCGCCGGCTAAGCGGCAACGGTGACAACAACGGCGGCAACAACGGCAGCGGCAACGGCCTCTCCCACCACGGCCCCTACCTCGCCCTCAACGCCCGCTACCTCAAGTTCGACTTCCTGCGAAACGAACACGCCACCGGCCGGGAAGGCACCCTCCTCACCGCTGGCATCACCCTGGGCTACACCTTCTGCCTCACCCGCCACCTCACCCTCGACGCAGCCCTCGGCGCCGGATACATCCACCAGGACTACAACCGATACCAATGGTACGCCCCCGCCGCCCGAAACCGCTTCATCAGCTACCAAAACGGAAACACACTGGGATTGACGCAAGCCGAAGTATCCGTGGCATACGGGTTTTAAATGAAGAATGAAGAATGAAAAATGAAGAATTACAATAATAATGAAGACAATGAAAGAGAATAAGAATATCCATAACAACGGCGGCAGCCTCCGAAACATTCTGCTTATAATCGCAGCCATCGCCCTGCTCCCCGTCCTCTGCTCATGTAGCCGCAAGGACGCCGACGAATACTACCACCCCAGCCTCAACCCCGATGGCATCCCCATCCAGAACCCCGGTCAAGCCGTCGTCGTCATCGATGAACTGCCCCAAGGCTACACCGGCAACGCCATCCTCGCCTCCGCTGCCGGCACCCCCTACACCCTGCAATCCTCCACCCCCATCGACGTCGAAGCAGGACACTACGCCATCACCGTCATCAGCCACCCCACCGGCGAAACCTTGCCCGACGCCCTGGAAGTGGTGCCCGCACGCCCCCTGGCCAATGGCAGAGACGAAGCCACAGGCAGAGCCGAAGCTGAAACCAGCGGCGGCCTCCTCCGCATCAGCCCCGCAGCCGACGGCTCCCTCATCAGCCTGCCCCCCATCAGCGGCACCACCGCCACCATCGACATCGCCCGAGACGCCACCGCCATCGCCAACCTCACCCTCCACCCCCTGACCCGTGAAGTCCTCATCACCGGCCTCCTCCAAGGACTGGACCCCGCCGCCGTCAGCACCCTCCAAGCCACCCTCTACGGTCTCAGCAACGAGCGCGGCATCAACCAGCCCTTTGCCGGAACCACCACCACGGCAGCCTCCGGCGCCTCTTCCGATGCAGCAGTTTCCGGTGCTTCCGGCACGACAGTTTCTTCCGGCATTTCTTCCGGTGCAGCAGCAACCGTCGCCGCAGCCGGTAACACCGTCTCCTACCACCTCTCCGCCCCCTTCACCCTCTCCGCCGACGGCACCTTCAGCCTCGCCTTCCGCCTGCTGGGCACCGACCCCGCCACCAGCCAGCGCCTCCGCCTCACGCTCACCTACCGTGCCCCCGCCGCCGCCCCCTACGTCTACGAAGCCGACGTCACCCCCCTGCTCACCGGCTTCAACACCGGCCCCGCCCAGCAGCCCGCCCAGCTCAACGCCACCCTCAGCTTCGGCATCGACGGCATCAGCACCACCATCACCAGCTGGACTCCCGGAGTGGATGAAGACATCACCGGTCAATAAACCCCGCCCCGACCGAGAATCAACGCTCAACTCTCTTCCCTGAGAAGGGAAATTCTTTCAAACAGGAAAGGGAAATCCCTTCAAACAGGAAAAATGAAATCCCTCTTCCCCGGAAATTCAACTCCCTCCCCCCTGCGGGGTACTCCCTCTATAAACAGAGGGAGAGTGGAGATACTCCCGGCACCCACAGCGCAGCCCACTGAGGTTGTGTCGAAACTCTGACAAGCGTATCATTTTGTCATCCTGAGCTTGTCGAAGGATCTCTTCTCTGTGCATTCAGGGGAGTAGATCCTTCACTACGTTCAGGATGACAGAGCAAAATGATAGTAATTCTTACTTTTGACACAACCTCTGCCCTTCAGGGCGGAGGAGTTGGCTTCAGGGCAGCGGAGTTGAATTTGCGAATTCCCCCCTTCACCTTCCGCATTAATCATTCTTTTTCCTTACCTTTGCCGCCAGAATAAAGCGACAACCATCATGACAAAGACAACTATTATCCGCCACCTCGCCCTCCTCCTCGCACTGCTCGCCGCCCTGCTGCTCCCCACCGCCTGCCGCCGGCAACAGCCCCCCGCCCCCAGCGCCCGGCAACTCTACACCGCTGACACCCTGATGCGCATCGACCGCCAAGCCCTCCAAAGCCCCCAGTCGGCCGACGACGCCCTCCGGAAACTCCACCAGCTCCGCCTCAACGGCCAAGGCCCCCTCTTCAAACTGGAATGGGTGGAAGGAAGCATCCTCATGCACCAAAAGAAATACCTGCAAGCCGCCGAAGCCTACCGCAACGCCCTCAACACCGACAGCGTGCAACGCAACCCCCAATACTACCTCAACCTCTGCAAAACCATCATGCTCCTGCACCACCAAAACCAACGCCTGGACAGCGCCATGCACTACGCCAACCTCCTCCTGCTCCGCGTGGACCGCGACGCCATGCCCGAACGAGCCAAACAAGACGCCTACTGGTGCATGAGCCAAGTGTACCACACCCACGGCGACACCCTGAACCGCAACGAAACCGCCCGACTCGCCACCCGACTCGCCTGGCAGACCCTCGACGCCCGCATCCGCAGCAACACCTACATAGCCCGAGCCCTCAACAACCTCTTCAACATCTACAGCCACAACCTCGACTACGCCCTGCAGGACCGCAACCTCAACGCCGCCGACACCCTGGCCCGGCGCATGCAGCAGTTCACCGCCGGACTCGACACCCTCGTCCTCACCCCCCAGCGCCCCGACGGCATCCCCCAGTGGACCCTCAGCCAAAACCACAACCTCCTCTGCCACCAGATGGCCCGCCTCTGCCACGCCACCGCCCGCACCGCCCAAGAACAACAATGGGTGCAACGCCTCAAAAACGCCGCCGATAACACCGACCCCGAAGCCGCCATCGACGCCCAAACCCACCTGGCCGAGTACTACCTTGAAACCCGCCACTACGCCCAGGCCCTCCCCCTGCTCGCCGCCATCCGCCAACGCCACCAGCAAGCCCCCGACAGCATCAGCCCCGCCAACGCCGCCGTCTGCCGCCAGCTCTCCGAAGCCTGCCAAGCCCTCCGCCACCCCGCCGAAGCCCTCCTCTGGCAACGCCGCAGCCAGACCCTGCAGGACAGCATCGACGCCCGCACCAGCCACAGCGACGCCCTCCAACTCGCCGCCATCAGCCACACCCGTGAGCAGCGCCTGCAAATCAGCCGCCAGCAAAGCACCATCAGCCGCCTCCACACCCGCATCGCCCTGCTCGCCATCCTCGCACTGGCCATCTGCATCACCGCCCTCATCATCTACCTCTACCTGCGCCAGGTGAAGCGCCGCAACATCCAGATGGCCCGCCTCATAAAGCAACAACACGCCCTCTACTCCCCCCGCACCCACAACCAGCTGCCCCAGTGGCTCAAAGAAACCGAAGAAAAGCTGAACCGCCAAGACGCACCGCAAAAGCACCTCGACGACCTGCAAAAGCACTTCGACGACCTGCAGACCCTGATGCAGGAAGAAAAGCCCTACCTCAGCCCCGACCTCAAACCCGCCGACCTCAGCGCCCGCCTCGCCCTCTCCGCCACCGAGCTGAACGCCGCCACCCAGGAAGCAGTGCAACTGTCACCCACCGAATACATCAACCGCCTGCGCCTGGAGCACGCCCTCTTCCTGCTTGAAACCTCGGACTACATCAAAATCGCCACCGTGGCCCAAGAATCCGGCTTCGGCACCGTGCGCCACTTCTACCGCCTCTTCCAGAAGGAATACAACATGTCACCCGCCGATTATCGCAACGCAGTGAAGGGAATGGATGAAAAAGAAGAAAGCAAATAAGCCGATAGACGAAAAAAATATCTACCTTTGCCCATCGTCAACCCTTTTAATAACAGAATGATATGAAAACAGCAATCATCGGAGCCGGAAACATGGGCGGCTCCATCGCCCGCGGACTGGCAAAGGGAAGCATCATTCCCGCCAGCGATATCATCGTTTCTAACCCCTCGCAAGGCAAACTGGACAAGCTGAAAGCCGAGTTCCCCGCCTTGCAGACCACTCACGACAATCAGGAAGCCGTCACCGGCGCCGAATTCATCATACTTGCCGTGAAGCCCTGGCTCATCAAGCCCGTGCTGCGCGAGCTGAAGCTGAAAAGCAAACAAATACTCATCTCCGTTGCCGCCGGCATCCCTTTCGAAGAACTGGCACGCAACGTGGCCGATAAGGAAATGACCATGTTCCGCATCATCCCCAACACCGCCATCAGCGAAATGGAGAGTATGACGCTCATCGCCAGCCGCAACGCCAGCAAAGAGCAGGAACAACTGATGCTGGACATCTTCAACCAGATGGGCCTTGCCTTGCTCATCCCCGAAGAAAAATTCGCCGCCGCCACTTCCATGACTTCCTGCGGCATCGCATACGTACTGAAGTACATCCAGGCAGCCATGCAAGCCGGCATCGAAATGGGCATCTACCCCCAGGACGGCATGCGCATGGTGGCGCAAACCGTGAAAGGAGCAGCCGAACTGATACTGAACAACGACACGCACCCCAGCGTAGAAATTGATAAAGTATGCACCCCCGGCGGCATCACCATCCGGGGCATCAACGAGCTGGAACATGGAGGCTACACCTCAGCCATCATCAACGCCCTGAAGAAAAGCGTGTGACGATGTGCTGATGTGACTAATGCGCCGATAGTCCGCAGACTACGCTCAGAATGACAGATAGTATCAATTATACAGCAACCATTATCATTTATAATGCCACAATATTAATTCATTAAATAAACAACCACATGGACGAACAAATTAAGCAAATTGCCGAACGCCTCCGTGGCCTTCGTGATGTACTGGAACTGACAGCCGAAGACATTGCACGCGAATGTGATATTTCTGCCGAAGAATACCGTCTCGCAGAATCGGGAGAGTTTGATATTTCCGTCAGCATGCTGCAAAAGATTGCGCGCAGATACGGAGTTTCGTTGGATGCACTGATGTTCGGCGAAGAACCGAAGATGAGCTCCTATTTCCTAACCCGTGCCGGAAAAGGAACCAGTATTGAACGTACTAAAGCCTACAAATACCAATCGCTTGCCGCGGGCTTCATGAATCGTAGCGCCGATCCGTTCGTCGTGACCGTAGAACCGAAACCGGATAGCGAACCAATACACTACAACAGCCACGCCGGACAAGAATTCAGCCTCGTACTGGAAGGGCGCATGATGGTCAACATCGACGGCAAAGAACTTATACTAAACGAAGGGGACAGCCTTTACTTCAACTCCAAGCTGCCACATGGCATGAAAGCGCTGGATGGAAAGACGGTACGATTCCTGGCAATAATAATGTAATTATGGTAGAAAGATTTTTATCGCAAACCTCTTTCACTTCACAAGAGGACTTTATCAAGAATTTTAAAATAAACGTACCGGAAAACTTCAACTTCGGATACGATGTAGTAGACGCCTGGGCTACCGAACAACCTGACAAATCTGCATTGTTATGGACTAATGATAAGGGTGAACACCACCAGTTTACGTTTGCCGACATGAAACGCTATACGGACATGACAGCTTCGTATTTCCAAAGCCTCGGCATCGGTCATGGTGACATGGTAATGTTGATATTGAAACGTCGTTTTGAATTCTGGTTCAGCATTATAGCTTTGCATAAACTCGGTGCAGTCGTTATTCCTGCCACTCACTTGCTGACCAAAAAAGATATTGTATATCGCTGCAATGCTGCGGATATCAAAATGATTGTTTGTGCTGGCGAATCGGTTATCACGGAACATATCACAGCTGCCATGCCAGATTCACCCAGCGTGAAGAAACTCGTCAGCGTAGGACCTGAAGTAGCTGAAGGATTCGATGATTTCCACAAAGGCATCGAGAATGCTGCACCTTTCGTGAAACCGGAACATCCGAATACGAATGAAGACATTTCGTTGATGTACTTCACCAGCGGAACCACAGGTGAGCCGAAAATGGTTGCCCATGACTTCACTTATCCACTGGGACACATTGTCACCGGTAGTTTCTGGCACAACCTGACGGAAAATAGCCTGCACCTTACCATTGCCGATACCGGCTGGGGAAAGGCTGTATGGGGCAAACTTTACGGACAATGGATTGCCGGAGCAAATATATTCGTATATGATCACGAAAAGTTTACTCCTGCCGCCATTCTGGAAAAAATACAAGATTATCATGTAACCTCTCTTTGTGCCCCTCCCACCATCTTCCGTTTCCTCATTCACGAAGACCTGACGAAGTACAACCTCTCGTCCCTGCAATATTGTACAATTGCCGGTGAAGCACTGAACCCTGCTGTATTCGAAACCTTCAAGAAACTGACTGGTATCAAACTGATGGAAGGATTCGGACAAACAGAAACCACCCTGACCATCGCCACTATGCCTTGGATGGAACCGAAACCGGGTAGCATGGGATTGCCCAATCCACAATATGATGTAGACCTGATAGACAACGACGGTCGTTCTGTGGAAGCCGGCGAACAGGGACAAATCGTAATTCGTACGGATAAAGGCAAGCCGTTGGGATTGTTTAAAGAGTACTACCGTGATTCGGAACGTACACACGAAGCTTGGAATAATGGTATCTACTATACGGGAGACGTTGCCTGGAAAGATGAAGACGGTTATCTTTGGTTTGTAGGCCGTGCAGACGATGTGATCAAGAGCTCCGGTTATCGTATCGGCCCATTCGAAGTGGAAAGTGCCTTGATGACGCATCCCGCTGTAATAGAATGTGCCATCACAGGCGTACCCGATGAAATCCGCGGTCAGGTAGTGAAAGCTACCATCGTACTGGCTAAAGAATATAAAGGGAAAGAGGGTGAAGAGCTTATCAAGGAATTGCAAAATCATGTAAAAAAAGTGACAGCTCCTTACAAGTACCCACGTGTGATTGAATTTGTAGACGAACTACCGAAAACCATCAGTGGAAAGATCCGTCGTGTGGAAATCCGGAAGAACGATACAAAATAAAGGAAAAAATAGAAGGAATAGGCTACTTCTAAATCGTTTGCACCTTTTATGTTACTTTTTGATCAATTTGAGTTATTCTGTTTCCCGCAAACCGCTTACATTTGCGACCGGAAAGTACAACTAAAAGTTTTAAAGCACATGATTACAAGTAGAAAAATTTCTCAGATTAATGTTTTCGCAGGTAGCCCCTGGGAAGTGGAAAGTGTGAAGCAATTATTGAAGTCAGCTTATATCACTGCTTCAACAGAAGACAAAGGCAATGGCATTCACGTGTCTGTTCCTTGTCAGCAGTACACTGCCGCTATGCGGGTTATCAGTAACCGAAAGGCTTCATAAGACTTGAGAGAAGACGAAGTGAAAAAGACTGCCCCTTGGAAGCAATTCCTTCAGGGGCAGTTTTTATATCAATATACCGTTTCTCCACCTTCGGGTTTCTCACGATACTTTATATCAAAACGCCCCTCTTTGATACTCCCACCACTAAATGTGCCACTGATGATGGTTCCATCCATACGAGTAATATGAGCTTCACCATCTTCCAAATCTTCTCTATCAAAAACAGCATCTATGTAAGTACAACTGGCTCCTTGTCGGGGATTCACAATCACCAGATGCAAACCACTAAAGATACCGACTTCCGCATCAATTGCAACATAATGATTTTCCTCATCATCATAAAAACGAGCAGATGGTATTCCATACCGCCCACTGGTATATACCCAACCGTCTATCAGACAACCCAATGTATTTTCACCTGTAGTTGTAGCTTCCGGCATCAATGTCGGGTCTACACTTCTATCTTCTTCACAGGCACAGCAACAAATCAGCAGGAACAGAAATAACAACTTTTTCATAGCGCTCAAAAATGATAGTTTAAACCGAAGACTAAAGATAACTGACCGAAATAACCGGTACCGGTTTTCGGATTTTCCACATTCCACTTCTCATCGTGATACTTCACCGAATAAGTTTCTGTGCTGGATGCCAGCCAGTTCAGGCGGGCCGAAGCTCCCCAGTGGCTCGTCAGGAAATACTCGCCCGAGAGGGCCAGGTTACCTGCAAGTTTATCCATCGAAACATCCCGCGGCTTGCCATACACCTTACTTTTATCCTTATAGAACTGATAGCCTATTCCACCTGCCAACTGAAGTTGATAATGTTTCTTCACCATCGTCAAAGATATCTGCGGCGCCATGTAGTGCATCAGAATCTTATCCGCCCCGGTGTCTTGCGTATTTTTATAGGAACTTCCCTGATACAGCACTCCCACCCCGAACTTCAACTTCCGACCGGCAACTTGTGCCAAATAGCTGACATCCCAAGCCACTCCTTTTCGTAAATCACTGCGATAGGCATCCGATCTGTCGGTGATTCCCATCAATTGTCCCAAATACCATGACGGTCCACAAGGAAACAAAGCAAGTACTTCATAATGATTTGTATAGCGTTTTTTCTATTAAATGCAAAAAAAAGAAAAGTACTGCATACCGACAGCTTTTTCTGTTATCTTTTTCGTTCCACGTCTTGCGTACGGAAGAATGCTTCGGAATAGCGCGCCCCCCAAAGTTCATAACGTTCATACTGCGTCTCTACTTTACGGGAGAAGTTCTCCCAGTTCTTCTTCTCCAAAGGCGACCAGACATTTTCCGCCAGTGCCGACATACGTGGGAAAACGGCAAACTCTGCTTTCCAGGTAGTAGGGATGTATTCAGTCCACAAGCACCCCTGTGCTCCCCAGACAAGTTTCTGTTGTTGCGCAGTCAGCGAATCGGGCACAATCTGAAAACCATATACTTTCTCCAGAGGCAACGGACCACGCGGACCGATTTCCGCTTGGGTACGGCTCTCTTTCAGATTGAAGTACGACCAGGCAGAGCAGGTAAATATGGTGCGGTGGTTCGTCTTCAACGCCTTCTTTCCAAATTCCGGACGGCGCCAGTTCATCACGATGCAATCTTCCGAAATACCTCCTTCAAGGATTTCATCCCAACCGATAAGCGTCTTTCCTTTACCGTTCACCACATCTTGCACATAATGAACGAAGTAACTTTGCAATGCCTTCTCATCTTTCAGTCCATGTTCACGCATGAATTGCTGCGTTTCTTCCGACTCCTGCCACCAACGCTTGGCACATTCGTCCCCGCCCACATGGATATATTGGCCGGGGAACAAGTCACACAATTCAGAAAACACATCTTTCAGAAAGTCGAAAACTTCCGGTTTGGGCGCCAGCACGTTATTGAATTTATTAAAGATACCCCATGTTAGCGCCGCTTTCTTCGGCTCATCCGGCGTAGTACTGAATTGCGGATAGGTAGCAAGGACTGCCATGCAGTGACCGGGAATATCTATTTCGGGTATCACCGTGATGTGACGTTCGGCAGCATAGCGCACTATCTCGCGCACATCTTCATGGGTATAATATCCGCCATAAGGCAACGGTTGGTATTTTCCCGGATAAAGTCCGAGGATTTCCCCTTCACGGACGGAACCTTTCTCTGTCAGTTCCGGTCGGCATTTCATTTCAACACGCCAGGCTTGGTCGTCTGTCAGATGCCAGTGGAAATAGTTGAGTTTATGCAATGCAAGATAATCGATATACTTCTTAATGAATGATACCGGAAAGAAATGGCGCACCACATCGAGATGCATGCCCCGATAAGCAAAGCGGGGATAGTCGTTCACCTTCACAGCCGGAAGAACAGGCAACACTCCGGCACGGGTAGGCAGCAATTGTATCAGTGTCTGCACACCATAGAAAACGCCTGCTTCGTCATTTCCTTCAATGCGTATGCCCTCCGCCGGAATAATCTCCAACTGATAACCACCGGAAACCTCTCCGTTCTTCCGATTTATCAGAGCGATACAAGCTGGCTCACCAGGTTTCAGGGTGATTGTTTCTACCGCAGGATTCCCTTTCCTCCGGGATTTACCCGTCTTGGGAATTTCCGTTTGCAGCGGTATGCCGAGATAACGGTCCATATAATCCGCCAGATACGTAGCCGAGGATGCCAATGCAGGCTCCGACACACGAATCGTCGTATTACGTTGGATTTGAAACTCTCCCTGTCCGGTCACGGTAATTTCCACCGGTTCGGGAATGATGTTGAAAGGTTTCTCCTGTGCCTGCCCGGCAAGCGCAGTAAGGGCAAGGGTTGCAGCCATAATTTTCTTTAAGTACATAGATGATGATGATTTATACTGCAAATATAAGGCTTTTACGGAAAGCTGCTTAATCATTCGCCCGGAATAAAGGGAAAAATGAAGTAATGCCCAAGGCAAAACATGCTTTGGCCTGATGCATTTTCCCATTTTGGTACCGACAAATCTTTGTCCTTCAATTGCAGGCCCGACAGTTTCCATATGGGGGCCCGGCAGCCCTCAGTTGGAAAACGGACAGCCCACAATTGGAAAATAAAGTTTTGAACCGAGCATCCGGGCATTTTCCTTTAAGCAAATCAACAAAAAGAATAGGGTAAATGCAAGTTTATCTGCCTTCTACGCCTCGCATTGCTGCCCATACCACCCGGAAGTACCTATCAATAAAGAGTTTAAAGCATAGCGGTGTGGAATGTAAAGAGTAGAGAAACAAGAAGATGCCTAAAAAAATAAAACTCCATAAATCAATGATTCATGGAGCTCTAATCAAGTACTCGAAGCGGGACTTGAACCCGCACAGCCGCAATGGCCAAAGGATTTTAAGTCCTTCGTGTCTACCATTCCACCATTCGAGCATCCTATAAAGGATTCCGTACCTTCTCCTGTGGGGAATCCACCACTGCTTAAATTATATTTAGTGTGGCATTTAGGACATTCAGCAGTGCCCAATCCATCTTCTACCAACTCGACTGAAACGCTACGATTGGCCTCCACCGGACAGGCGGCATCATAAGCGACATAGGTATTGCCATCCGAATATACGCTTTGTCCTATTATTAATCCTGCATAGCCTACAGGTAAGCCATTCACATTCTTATCTACCTTCAAGAATTGGCCGGGGGTCGTAATCTTATAATAAGGAGACTGTGAAAGACTGCATGAGAAATTAAAACTAATAGAAGGAATGCTTGACTCGTATGAATCACCGCAACCGGCAACACACAGCCAAAGCATCCCTATAATTATACAGAATTTCCGCATACAATATTATACTTATCGTCCAAGCAAGGCTTTTTCAGCCACTTCCATCCCCTGAAAATTAAAACCATCTACCACTTCTTGCATCAGTGCAGAGATTTCATCGTTACAGAGATTACCAATACTTCCTTCATGCGTATGATGCACTTGCTTACTATGTGAGAAGTTCCCGGCTTCAATATCCAGTCCCACTTTCTTATAAGCATCCCGGAAAGGCATACCTTCACGTGCCAGACGATTTACTTCCTCCACACTGAAAATAAGCAGATACTTGTCATCATCAAGAATATGTTCATTCACTTTGATTTCATTCATGATATAAGTCGTCATCTGCAAACAATCTTTCAGTTCCTGGAAAGCAGGCAAGAATACTTCTTTAATAATCTGCAAATCACGGAAATATCCAGAAGGCAGATTATTAGCAATCATCATGATCTGTTGTGGCAATGACTGCAACTTATTACATTTAGCACGTGTCAGTTCAAAAACATCAGGATTCTTCTTATGAGGCATAATGCTGGAACCAGTCGTGCAATCATCAGGCAACTTCACGAAACCAAAATTCTGGCTATTGAACATACAAGCATCAAAAGCCAGTTTAGAAATAGTACCGGCAATACTTGCCAAGGCAAAAGCTACATTACGTTCCATCTTGCCACGCCCCATCTGTGCATAAACAACATTATAGTTTAAGGAGTCAAATCCCAATAAACTTGTTGTCATTGTACGGTTCAGTGGGAATGAAGAACCATATCCGGCAGCCGATCCCAAAGGATTCCGATTACACATTTTAAATGCTGCCTGCAGGAAAAGCATATCATCTACCAGACTTTCAGCATAAGCACCAAACCACAAACCGAAAGAAGATGGCATTGCTATTTGCAGATGAGTATAGCCAGGCATAAGCACATCCTTGAAACGCTCGCTCTGGCATATCAGCACATGGAATAGTTGCTCCACCGCCTCGGCAATATCCTTGATCTGTTCACGCGTGAAAAGTTTCAGGTCGAGCAGTACCTGGTCATTCCGAGAACGGCCACTGTGTATCTTCTTACCGACATCACCTAATTTACGCGTCAGCATTAACTCCACTTGCGAGTGTACATCCTCTACTCCCTCTTCTATCACAAACTCGCCTTTTTCAGCAGCTGCATAGATATTCTTCAATTCATCAAGCAGGAGACCCAATTCTTCGTTTGTCAACAGACCGATACTTTCAAGCATTGTAATATGGGCCATAGAGCCTATCACATCATGCTTTGCCAAGTAAAGATCCATTTCACGGTCACGCCCCACTGTAAAACGTTCTATATCCTTATTTACCTGAACGGATTTCTCCCAAAGTTTCTGAGCCATTTATTTAGTGATTAATGATTAGTGATTAATACGGTATAATCGAAAGCATATCCGCCATTTTCTCTAATCCTTCCTGCAAAGGTTTCTGAACCATACCTTTCATAAAAGGATTCAATTCCATGCCGATGGTTAGCTTCATTTTACATTCAGTCTCTGTTACCGGCACAATCTGTATCCACAGATTAAACGGCAACGGTGAAGTGGTCGTGGCAAACTTGATACATTTACACGGGTCTTTCTCTACTATACTTAACGCGATCTTACCCACAGGAGCAGCTTCTATCACTATACTCTCCGAATCAAAGCTCAAGTTCTTCACTTTATCCTCCGGCAAGCTGTCTTTAAACTTTTCCAGATTATTCAAATCAGATAATTTCTCATAAACAGCTTCCTGCGAAGCAGGTATTGTCTTCACACCACTTTCAAATTTTGTCATATTTTGAATCTCTTTAAAAGACAAAAAGAACTATCCGGACAGAATCTATCCGAATGGCCCTTTCGTCATATTATTTATTTTATAGAATAAACCGCTGTTACTTTCCAGCATCCCAATGTGCAGGGTCCTTACGCCATTCGTTCAGCGTTGCTATATCTTCTTCTTCTATATAACCCGTACGAAGTGCAACATCCAACACAGCCTCATAATTTGTCAGCGTTACCAAAGGAACTTTGGCATCTTTGAATGCTTTTTCCGCAATAGGAAAACCGTAAGTATATGCAGCTACCATACCGATAACTTCACATCCATCACGGCGTATAGCCTCTACAGCCTTCAGACTGCTTCCACCTGTAGAAATCAAATCTTCGACCACAACAACCTTCATACCCGGACGAAGTTCTCCTTCAATCAGGTTTTCCAGACCATGGTCTTTCGGGGTAGAACGTACGTACACAAACGGCAAGTTCAGCGCATCGGCAACCAAAGCTCCTTGAGGAATGGCACCTGTTGCTACACCGGCAATTGCATCCACCTGCCCGAAACGTTCCAATATCAAACGGGTAATTTCAATCTTTACAAAATTACGCAAGGAAGGATAGGAAAGAGTTTTGCGGTTATCACAGTAAAAAGGAGATTTCCATCCGGAAGCCCAAGTAAAGGGATTAGCCGGTTGTAGTTTAATCGCTTTTATCTTCAGCAACTTCTCTGCGAATAGTTTTTCTAAAGTTCTCATAACCAAATTAGCTATTTATAGTAAATATGGCACAAAAATACGGAAACTGAATGAGAATAAAAAAAAGAATAAAGAGATTTTTCACTCAAAGTCATCATTTTCATCAGAAAGCTGTATACAATGACGAATATCTTTCATTTCGAACCCACGGCTCAGCGCAAAACGCATTAACTTTCCATTTAACTCATATTCATTCTCCGCATGTACACTTTTACGTTTTGCAGCCAACAGGCCATCTAAAACAGATAGGTATTCTTCCTCATCTATCTCATTCAAAAAACGCCGGCATACATTATAAGAAACCTTTTTCATCTGGAGTGCCTGGGCTATTTTCACTTTTCCCCATTTCGCAAAGCGATACTTGTCATTGACAAAAGCCCGGCAAAATCGTTCTTCATCAATATACTTCTCATCTTCCAGCCGTTTAAGGATACGATCAATGGCATCGTACGGCAATCCCCAACGTTGTAGTTTCTCGGAAATCTCGGCACGGCAATGCTCTGCTGTAGAGCAATAGCCTGCAACTTTACTTAAAGCCTCTGTTTCAGTAATATTTGTCATTTTTGCGCTATTACAAATCGATCATTATGGGAAATATCCTTTTGAAGACGAACAAAGCGATATCCTAATTCACGCATCATAAGCACGATATCTTCTCCAAAAGTACGGTTAATTTCAAAGTAAAGTTTTCCGTCAGGTTCAAGCATTTCAAGCCCAAGCACGGATATGCGACGATAGAAACGCAAAGGATCTGCATCAGGCACAAACAGCGCCAAAGAGGGTTCCCAATCCAGCACATTCCGTTCCATATCTTGTTTCTCTGCTTCAGTAACATAAGGCGGATTGCTCACTATCACATCATAACGTTCTGTTACACCGGGAGTATAAGTCAGTACATCACGCTGTTCAAAACAGACAGGCACTTGTAAAGCCAGACTGTTAGCAGCAGCAATAGCCAAAGCTTCTTCAGACACATCCCAGGCAGTAACCTGTGCTCCGGGCAATTCCTTTGCCAACGTGGCAGCAATACAACCACTGCCTGTTCCAATATCTAAAACACGAGAAGTAGAAGAAATCTCTTTCAACATTATTTCCACCAGTTCTTCCGTTTCAGGGCGTGGAATAAGGACACCGGAAGCTACCTGAAATGTTCTCCCCAGAAAACGTGCTTCTCCTAAAATATATTGTATTGGTTCAAAATTCCGTAAACGCCTGAGAAGGCTTTGCAATTCCTGTTCTGCTTTTGCAGATAAAGTTATATCTTTGCCCAAATAATAATCCACAACCGGCTGCCCCAGAATCTCGCAACAGATAAGTCTGGACAAATTTCCGGCTTCCTGCGGTGTATAATAATCCTGCAGTTCACGGCGGATATAAGAGGCGGTAATATTCATAAATGGATATTTTGGGGATTCTTCGTCAGTTCTATTACCGGACCAAGATGAGACCAAGTCCGTGTCAAGTCCGTACCAACTCCGTACCAAGTCCAAGCGTATAGATACGGAGATGGTACGGACTTGGTAAGTACCGAACAGATATCGGGTATATCACCGGGAAACCTGTATTCCGAACGACGAAGAATCTATTTCGGAGTGCAAAAGTAAGAATTATCATAGAAAGATAACACACATGGAAGAAGAAAAATACATGCGTCGCTGTATACAACTGGCACAGAACGGATTTTGCAATGCCGCCCCTAACCCAATGGTAGGAGCAGTCATCGTATGCGATGGGAAAATTATCGGAGAAGGATATCATGTACGCTGCGGAGAAGCGCATGCTGAAGTGAATGCCATTCGTTCCGTAAAAGACACTTCATTATTGAAACGCTCAACAATTTACGTCAGTCTTGAGCCTTGTTCTCATCATGGAAAAACGCCGCCTTGCGCCGATTTGATTATTGAAAAACAAATTCCCCGCATTGTTATCGGTTGCCAGGACCCTTTTTCCAAAGTTGCCGGACGAGGTATACAAAAGTTGAAAGATGCCGGACGGGAAGTAACCGTAGGAGTATTGGAAAATGAATGCCGACACTTCATCAGACGTTTCATCACTTTCCATACCTTACGCCGCCCGTATATCACCCTGAAATGGGCAGAATCTGCGGATGGTTTCATTGATTTACACAGGAGCGGAGGCAGCCCTGTCATCCTATCCACTCCGTTGACTTCCATGATGGTACATAAAAAGCGTGCAGAGCATGCTGCCATACTTGTAGGTACACGCACCGCCGAACTGGACAATCCCTCCCTTAATGTACGCAACTGGTATGGGCGTTCTCCCGTACGCCTTGTCATCGACCGGAGACTGAGCCTGTCACCGACGCTCCACTTGTTTGATGGCAACGTGCCTACACTCGTATTTACCGAACATCCCCATAATTCCCTTCCCGGCGTAGAATATCTTCCGATAAACTTCGGACAAGATATATTGCCCCAGATCATGCAAGTTCTGTACGAACGCAATCTCCAATCCCTTTTAGTAGAAGGCGGGAGTACCTTACTGCAATCTTTCATTGATGCCAGCCTCTGGGATGAAGCCTTTGTCGAAGAGAGTCCCATTCATCTGACATCCGGTGTTAATGCACCTAAAATGAACGATAAAAATAGTTATGTCAACGAACAATATTTCGGTAGAAGTATACGGCATTACACTACGGCAAAATAGCGCGAATCACCTCATTTTGATGCTTTTTTATCGAGAAAAACGGGCATATTATCTATAATTTTATATAAAACTTGCCTGTTATGCTGTTTATCGAGAAAAATGTTCCTATTTTTGCAACTTGTAAATAAACACTATCTTTAGAAATGAGAATAAAGTTTTTATCCGTAATCATGAGTTTTCTTCTTATGTCGATTGCCATAAGTTCGTGCCTTAACTCAGATGATAATTATGAATACAGTTCCGACGCAACGATACGTGCCTTTGGTCTTGACACCATAAAAAAAGGTATATATTATAAGTTTACGATTGATCAACTGAAAAGAGAAATTTATAATGTTGACTCACTTCCTGTTGGATCAGACACTATCATAGACAAGATATTGATTGACACACTCAATGTTACAGGCTGGGTTACATCCGGTTTACAAGATACACTATTCAACAACCTTACTGACTCCGTTGACCTGAGAGAACCGATCACTCTGAAAGTACATGCAGCCGACGGAGTTACTACCCGTGAATATAAAATCACAGTAAATGTTCACAAGCAAGATCCGGATTCGCTAATCTGGAGAGAAATGTCATCATTGCCAACTTCTCCTGCCGCCAACAAGCAGAAATCAGTAATTCTTAAAAATGATGCCGAAGAAGAAAATCTATTTGTCTATACTTCTACAACATCAGCATACCGCAGTTCATTAGGAAATCCAGCCTATTTATCTTGGAATGCCATCGAAGTTACGGGCATGCCGGCCAATGTCGACTTGGGATCTATTGTAAGCTTCAAAAACCAACTTTTTGTAGCAGCCCCAAATGGAGATATATTCTGCTCCAATAATGGAAGCACATGGGTAAATGCCGGTATACAGGAAGTGAAGGAGAACAAGGAAGTACAAAACATGCAAATGAGCATACTGGTTGCTACACTTAAAGCTGATGCACTAACAGGCATATCAGAGGAAACCTTAATCGGTATTCTTCTGGATGGAGGCCAGAAATATTTCTGCATAAGTACTGATGGTAAAAACTGGACCAGAAGCAAAGAAACAGTATCCAATGATTTCCCAGTAAAAGACATATATGCTACTGTATTTACGAATGCAAGCGGCATCAAGCAAACAGTAGTAGTGGGTAAAACAGAAACATCAGCCAAAGCAGTAGTTCCTTGGTTCACAATGGATGGGCTGACATGGGCTGACATGAGTACTCCAAGCGATTTCTACTGTCCGGCTATGGAGAACCCGGCTATCATGTATTATGGAGGCCTGTTTCACATGATGGGTGGAAAATTTGAAACTATCTATTCCTCACGAGTAGGTATCGCCTGGAATGAATCTGCTGAGAAGTTCAAGTATCCAATGAAAAAGATAGTAACTCCGGGAGAAGATGAAGACGATGAAGAAGAAGTTACATACGAAAGCCTCTTCAAGGACAAAGGAGATTATTCTTTGACTATCGATAAGAATCATTATATTTGGATTGTATGGAACGACGGTAGTATATGGCGAGGTCGTCTAAACAAACTGGGTTTCAAGATACAATAATAAAATAGTCTATTTTCCGTTTCCCTAATAAATAAGGAACATAAAGAGAACGGTATGACTATTGCAAGGAATATAAAGATAGTGTTTTTTCTGCTCATGTTTCCCTTCTGTTGCGCCATTGCGCAAGAGGAATATACTTGGGAACTGGGAGGAGCCATTGGAGGAAGTTTTTATATGGGAGATGCGAATAGCAGTACCCTGTTTAAGAACACAGGAATAGCGGGAGGTTTCATTGCCCGATACTTACTGAATCCACACATGGCTATAAAAGGTAACCTGACAGCCGGCAGGATTTCCGGCGACACGAGAGATTTCAAAAATGCGTATCCCAATGAAGAGTATGCCACCTTCAAACGGACTATATTCGATTTAGGAGCGCAATTTGAATATAACTTTTTGGGATATGGTATCGGTAACACGTACCGGGGTGACCGTCGGTTTACACCTTATATATTAGGTGGATTAGGTTTTACGTTTGCACCAAAACCTGTAAAGACGATCTTTACAATGAACATTCCTATTGGAGTGGGAGTGAAATACAAAGCAACCCCGCGCATCAATATAGGATGTGAGTTTACGATGCGGTTCAGTCTTAGCGATCAGTTGGATGTTACCCAACGGGAAGGCTTGCAGCTGGAAGATCCGTACCAGATAAAAGGAAAAGGTTGGAAGAATAAAGATAGTTACGCATTTACTGTTTTTTTCATCACCTACGACCTCTTCCCAAGATGTAAGGAATGTAACAACTAAAAAAAGATGCAATATAAAGAACAAATTGATTTGAGCCGGATACCCCAGCATGTGGCGATTATCATGGACGGCAACGGACGATGGGCGAAGCAGCGTGGACACGAACGCAGCTACGGACATCAGATCGGTGCAGAAACCGTTCATGTGATAGCCGAAGAAGCCGCCAGGCTGGGCATCAGATATCTGACCCTATATACGTTCTCAACCGAAAATTGGAACCGTCCTACAGACGAAGTTGCTGCTCTGATGAGCCTTCTTTTCGATTCCATCGAAGAAGATACATTCATGAAGAACAACATCAGCTTCCGGATTATCGGAGATATAGAAAAGTTACCCGCAAATGTACAAACCCGTTTATACAATTGCGTAGAACATACATCTAAGAATACAGGCATGTGCCTGGTACTTGCTCTTAGTTATTCCTCACGTTGGGAAATAACAGAAGCCAGCCGGCAAATAGCTGTCTTGGTACAGAAAGGAGAATTGACACCCGAACAAATCAACTGCGATTTAATGTCGAAGCACCTGACAACCGGCTTCATGCCTGATCCCGACTTGCTGATACGTACCGGTGGAGAAATCCGCCTGAGCAATTACCTACTTTGGCAATGCGCGTATTCGGAACTTTATTTTTGCGAAACCTATTGGCCTGACTTCCGGGAAGAGGAACTTCGCAAAGCCATCTGCGACTACCAGAGACGGGAACGCAGATTCGGTAAAACCAGTGAACAAATCAGTTAAACTCAAACATATTTAATCCAAAACATAAATGCACTATCGTATTTTCTCTATACTCACAGCGTTTATCTGCCTCTTTGGTTGTGTATTGACAAGCGCGGCTCAAGATGCCAATGGCACCGATGACGACGCAGCAAAGCCGGTTATTCTCTACTCGGGAGCACCCAAAAAGTATGAAATTGCAGAAATTAAAGTAGAAGGAGTAAAGAACTATGAGGACTATGTACTGATCGGACTTTCCGGTTTGTCTGTAGGCCAAACGATTACTATCCCGGGTGAAGAAGTCACTCAGGCTTGTAAGCGTTACTGGCGTCATGGCTTGTTCTCCAATGTTCAGATCACCGCAGACAAGATAGAAGGTGACAAGATTTGGTTAACAATTCATCTGACTCAACGCCCTCGTGTCTCTGAAATCCGCTATCACGGAGTGAAGAAATCAGAACGTGAAGACATCGAGAGCCGGATCGGTATGATCAAGGGCGGACAGGTAACTCCCAATGTCATCGACCGTGCCAAGACTCTGATCAAACGTTACTTTGATGACAAGGGCTTTAAGAACGCAGAAGTTATCATCTCACAAAAAGACGATGTATCCAACGAAAACCAAGTAATCGTGGATATTGATATCGACAAAAAAGAGAAGGTAAAAGTGCATGAAATCACCATCGTTGGTAATGAAGCGATCACAACCAAGAAGTTGAAACGCATCATGAAGAAGACCAACGAAAAGAATAAATTGCTCAACCTGTTCCGTACCAAGAAGTTCGTGGAAGAAAACTTCGAGGCAGACAAACAGTTGATCATCGATAAGTACAACGAGTTGGGTTATCGCGATGCCATGATTGTAGAAGACAGCATCAAACCGTATGATGACCGCACCGTGGATATCTTCATGAAGATTGATGAAGGAGAGAAATATTATCTGCGCAATGTAACGTGGGTAGGTAATACTCTGTATCCTTCCGAACAATTGAACTTTATGCTTCGTATGAAGAAAGGTGACGTATACAACCAGAAGTTGCTGGAAGAACGTACCATGTCAGACGAAGACGCTATCGGTAATCTCTACTATAACAACGGTTATTTGTTCTACAGCCTTGAACCCGTAGAAGTGAATATCGTAGGAGACTCTATCGACCTCGAAATGCGTATTTTCGAAGGTCGTCAGGCTACCATCAATAAGGTCAGCATCAATGGTAACGACCGTTTGTACGAAAACGTTGTTCGTCGTGAACTCCGTACCCGTCCGGGCGACCTTTTCAGCCGTGAAGACTTGATGCGTTCTATGCGTGAAATCCAGCAGATGGGACATTTCGACCCGGAACAAATCAAACCGGATATCCAACCAAGACCGGAAGACGGAACAGTGGATATAGGTTACGATCTGGTATCCAAAGCTAACGACCAGGTAGAATTCTCTGCCGGTTGGGGACAAACCGGTATCATCGGTAAGTTGAGTTTGAAGTTCACCAACTTCTCACTTGCCAACTTACTGCATCCGGGTGAAAATTATCGTGGTATCCTGCCGCAAGGTGATGGACAGACTTTGACCGTCAGCGGACAAACCAATGCCAAGTATTATCAATCCTATAGCATTTCATTCTACGATCCATGGTTCGGGGGCAAACGTCCGAATGCATTCTCTCTGTCAGCATTCTATTCTGTACAGACAGACATCAGTAGCCGTTACTACAACTCAGCATACATGAACAGCTACTACAACAGTATGTATAGTGGTATGTATGGTTACGGTATGTACAACTACGGCAACTACAATAGTTATGAAAACTATTATGACCCTGATAAGTCTATCAAGATGTTCGGTGTAGCCGCTATGTTCGGTAAGCGTTTGAAATGGCCGGATGATTACTTCCAGTTCACTGCTGAGTTATCCTACCAACGCTATATCCTGAGCGACTGGCAATACTTCCCTGTTACAAATGGTAAGTGTAATAACCTCAGCATTAACCTGACTTTGTCTCGTAGTTCTATTGATAACCCGATTTATCCTCGTTCAGGTTCTGAATTCTCATTGTCTGTACAGCTAACTCCGCCGTACTCACTGTTCGACGGAACTGACTACAGCAAATACAGTACCAGCAATCAGGATGATATGAACAAGATGCACAAATGGATTGAATACCACAAATGGAAATTCAAATCCAAAGTATACATCCCGTTGATGGATCCGGTAGCAGTTAAACGTACTCCGGTATTGATGGGTCGTGTTGAATTCGGTTTGTTAGGACATTACAACAAGTATAAGAAGTCTCCGTTCGAAACATTCGACGTGGGTGGTGACGGCATGACCGGCTACTCCAGCTACGCTACGGAAAGTATCGCTCTTCGTGGTTATGAAAACAGTTCATTAACCCCTTACGGCTACGAAGGTTATGCTTATACCCGTCTCGGACTTGAGTTAAGATATCCGCTAATGCTGGAAACAAGTACCAGTATTTATGCGTTAGGTTTTGTAGAAGCCGGTAATGCATGGCACGATGTAAAGAACTTCAATCCGTTCGATTTGAAACGTTCTGCAGGTGTTGGTGTCCGTATCTTCCTGCCGATGATCGGTATGATGGGTATTGACTGGGCATACGGTTTCGATAAAATACGTGGTTCGAAAGATTATGGTGGCAGTCAGTTCCACTTTATCTTAGGACAGGAATTCTAATTGTATCACAAAAACCAAACGTTATGAGAAAGTCTGTTTTATTAATGATCTTGCTGTTTGCCGTAGGCATGACAGCCAGTGCACAAAAGT
>QWCY01002723.1_pt1 | contig 27941 bp, 21 predicted proteins | sample 1972631 | NCBI WGS metagenome assembly QWCY01 (sample SAMN09866696, study PRJNA288562) | Human gut metagenome isolate pre1_stool, whole genome shotgun sequencing... | isolation source: gut | host: Homo sapiens | place: USA: California
AAGCGGACTACCACTTGATCCAGTTCTTTTACCATCATGTCGTTTGCCATAATTTCGTATTACTATGATTAATTTATAGGATCACTTAAAATCTGTTCTCATGTTGGTTGGGTACTTACAAAAAGTACTGCGCTTTTTATAGGCACGTTTGCAAATGTCGGAAAGTTATGTGACTTGGCAAAATCTTTTTGAGTTAATCTGTGATTGTGTACTAAAAGAATTGAGAAATGAGTGTTTTTTGATATTTGGAGTGAGCAAAACTCTGACTATGTGTCTAACTTGAACGAATAAAAGTTGCATATTATCATTTGTTTTGCTGATGCGTGTATTGACTAAATGTAAGTATGGACAATTAAATGACTACTGTGCGAAGCTGTTTTGACTTTACACTTTGATAAAATCTTGTGTTGCCTGTTTTTTCTTGACTTCTCGATAAAAGATTCGTTCGGCCTTGTAAAATCGAGAGAATGCTTTATCTTTGCAACCGCAAATGTTGCTGGTCCTGTAGTTCAATGGATAGAATAGAAGTTTCCTAAACTTTAGATAGGGGTTCGATTCCCCTCGGGACTACAAAATAAAAAGGGAAGTCGATTCATTCGGCTTCCCTTTTTATCGTTTTGTATAGTCTTTATTTAGCTACTTCTGCAGCCGGTTCAGCTGTTTTTTTGTTCTTCAACATCATGTATGCGATAGGAGATGCAATGAACAAAGAAGATAATGTGCCGATTACAACACCGAGAATCATTGCGAATGCGAAGCTGCGGATAGAATCACCACCAAGGATGAAGATACACAGCAACACAATCAATGTACTCAATGAAGTATTGATAGTACGTGCCAGAGTTGTATTCAATGAGTCATTGAACAGTTGTTTTCTGTCACGTTTTGGATACAAGCCGAAGAACTCACGTACACGGTCGAAGATTACCACCTTGTCATTGATAGAGTAACCGATAGCTGTCAGAATAGCACCGATGAATGTCTGGTCAATTTCCAGTGAGAATGGCATCCAGCCCCAGCAGAGAGAATAAGCACCCAAGATCATCAATGTATCACTTGTCAGTGCAGCTACAGAACCCACACTATATGCAATGTTACGGAAACGAATCAAGATGTACAGACCAATTGCAATCAAAGCAAGTACTACAGACCACATAGCCGAAGTCTTGATATCATCTGCAATACTCGGACCTACTTTCTGTGAGCTGACGATACTACCACCAGTATGGTTTTCACGATCGATAAATGTTTCCAGAGTAATGTTTTGCGTCAATACGGGCTTCAATGTCTCATAGAGATATGCTTCTATTTCAGAGTCAACATTGTTGCCGTCTTCTTCAATACGATAGTTTGTACTGATACGTACAGTTTTCTTATCTGTACCGATAGCGATTACACTGACGTTAGCGTCACCAAATTTACTGGAGATTAACTCGCGTACTTGTTCTGGTTCTACCGCATTCTCAAATTGTACCTTGAAGTTACGTCCACCTGTGAAGTCGATACTTTGGCTTAGACCGCGTACAAAGAGTGAACCGATACAGATTACAAGAATAACACCTGTAATTGTCAACCACTTCTTGTTGCCACCCATGAAGTCAAAATGTACATTCGCCATCAAATTCTTGGAGATCTTAGAAGAGAAGGTTAGGTTCAACCACTTATCTTTATTCATGAAGTACTCATAAACCAAACGTGTCATAAACACGGCGGTAAAGAATGAAATCAAGATACCGATAATCAAGGTCGTGGCGAAACCACGGATAGGACCTGTACCGAAGTTGAACAGGATAATACCTGTGATAATAGACGTTAAGTTAGAGTCGAAGATAGCAGAGAATGCGTTGGAGTAACCATCTGCGAGTGCTTTCTTCACACCCTTGCCAGCACGTAATTCTTCTTTGGTACGTTCGTAAATCAAAACGTTAGCATCCACAGCCATACCCAGTGCCAACACCATACCGGCAATACCGGACATTGTCAAGGCTGCCTGGAAGGATGAAAGGATACCTAATGTGAAGAACATGTTCAGGACTAGTGCACCGTTAGCAACCATACCTGGGATGAAACCGTACATAGTGCACATATAAACCATCAACAGAATCAATGCAACGATGAATGAGAATACACCAGCGTTGATAGAAGCTTGTCCCAAAGACGGACCTACGATATCTTCCTGAACGATACGTGCAGGAGCCGGCATCTTACCTGACTTCAATACGTTCGCTAAGTCTTTTGCTTGCTCAGGAGTGAAGTGTCCGGTAATTTGTGAGTTACCACCTGTAATTTCAGTATTTACATTCGGTGCAGAATATACATAACCATCCAATACGATAGCGATGCTCTTACCAATGTTTTGCTTAGTCAGCTGAGCCCAACGGCGTGAACCGTCTGTGTTCATAGACATGCTTACAGCCGGTTTACCAAATTGGTCATATTCATCTTTTGCACTAACAACAACGTCACCTTCCAATGGTGCACGTCCGTTACGTTCGGTTGAACGGATAGCATAAAGTTCGAAAGTCTGACCCTTCGGATCATATTCATAAGCAGAAACTCCCCATTTCAGACGGAGATCTTTCGGAAGTTCTGACTGGATTTCTTTCATAGAAAGATATCTGTTGATATCAGCTGTATCCTTGTAATTAGCATAAGCTACAACCGGGCCTTGTCCGCTGGAATTAACCTGCAGAACAGCCAGCAACGGATGTTCTTTCTTGATTTGTGCAAGATCGACAGATTGTGCTTTGTTTTCACCTTTCAATGCTGCAGCAAGACTATCGGCAGTGCTGGTAGCTTGTGCCACAACCGGAGCGGCAGTGCTGTCAACGGCTACACTGTCAGCCGATGCTTCATTAGCTAAAATGCTGCGCAGTTTGTTATCAGCAGCTTGCAGATAGGGTGCAACATCCTTTGCGTTGTATGTTTCCCAAAACTCCAGATTAGCAGAACCTTGTAGTAATTTTCTTACACGCTCTGGCTCTTTGATACCCGGAAGCTCCACCATGATACGTCCCATCTTGTCTTCCAGACTCTGGATGTTGGGCTGAACCACACCAAAACGGTCGATACGAGTACGGAGTACATTGTATGAGTTGTCAACTGCAGCTTTTACTTCCGAACGCAGTACTTTTTCTACTTCAGCGTCAGAAGTCTTTTGGTTTACTTTGTCTTTTAACTGTTGAGTAGCGAAAAGTTCGGAAAGACGTGCATCCGGAGCAATTCTGTGATACTCTCTAACAAACAGAGTAATGACGTCATCCTGGCTGCTAATAGCCTGTTTGGCGGCAGTTGCCAATGCTTGGTTGAATGCTTCGTCGGTTTTGTTGTCCGCCAATGCTTTGATGACATCGGGAACAGAAACTTCAAGGATAACGTTCATACCACCCTTTAAGTCCAAACCTAAACTGATTTCCATCTCACGACACTGTTTTAGTGTCCAATTGCCGAACCACACTTTCTCGTTTGATAGAGAATCCAGATAGTCCTGCTCTAACTTCAGATCGCCTTTTGCGTACTCTTTTGCCTTATTGTTATAATGGCGAGTCACAAAAGAGAAGGAAAGGTAGAACACACACACCAGTGTGAGCAAAATTGCAAAAACCTTTACAAATCCTTTGTTTTGCATGTTACTTTTAGTTTATTATGATTACTTTATTAATTGATTTCTATAGCGTACAAGGCTGCAAATATAGTTTTTTTTTCACATTCGGAAGTAAAAGGAACTCAAATATTTGCATCTGGCAATGATTTTGCTGCCTTGGTATAGCACTAATTTTACTTCATTCCACGATTTTTTAACATTGGTTCCAGTTGAGGCTCAGTACCCCGGAAATTTTTGTAAAGTGTCATCGGGTCTTCACTGTTACCTTTTTCAAGAACATTATACCGGAAAAGATCTGCCGTCTTTTTGTCGAAGATACCATGCTCTTTGAAGGCTTCGAAAGCATCGTTATCCAATACGTTTGCCCATAAATAGCTGTAGTAGCCTGCAGCATAACCACCGATGATATGATTAAAGTAGGTGGTACGATAACGCGGGGCTATTTCAGGGATAAGATTCAATTGATCCATGGCTTCTTTCTCATATGCCAATACATCCAGATTCTTGGTGTCAGTCAAGTTGTGCAGATTCATATCCAGAATGGCAGCAGCCAGTAATTCTGTGGTCATGAAACCTTGATTGAAGGTTTTCTGGTTCAGAATCTTTTCGATAAGCCTGTCGGGAATGGTTTCTCCTGTCTGATAGTGTTTGGCATACATTTTCAGTACTTCCGGTTCAGTAGCCCAATGTTCATTTATCTGGGAGGGTAATTCAACAAAGTCACGTACGACATTTGTTCCGGAAATGCCTTTATAGTTGCATTTAGTCAATAATCCATGCAAGGCATGCCCAAATTCATGGAACAGAGTTTCTACTTCATCGATTGTCAATAGTGATGGAGTATCGCCTACAGGTTTGGTAAAACTGCATACGTTGCATACCAGCGGGCGAATATCACCTTTCTGTTCACGATAATTGCTCATCCATGCACCACCGCTCTTACCCGGACGCGGGAAATAGTCTACATAGAAGATACCCATATGAGAGCCATCTGCATCTTTTACTTCGAACACTTCCACATCAGGATGATATACAGGAATACCATCCAGCTTCGTTAATGTAATGCCATAGAGCTTGTTGGCAACTGCGAAAGCTCCTTCACGTACGTTTTCCAGTTTAAAGTAAGGCTTGATTTCATCTTCTTCAAGATTGTACTTCTCTTTGCGAAGCCTTTCAGTATAATACCACCAGTCCCATGCTTCCAGTTTTTCTCCTTTGCCTTCTTTATCCATGATCTTCTGCAAATCAGCAGCTTCGGCTTTTGCTTTCGGTAAGGAATAGCTCCACAGGTTATTCAGGAAATCCATTACAGTTGCGGAGCTCTTAGCCATTGTGTTATCCAGAACGAAGTTGGAATAACAGTCAAAACCCAGTAACTGTGCTTTTTCAAGGCGAAGACTTACAATATCCGTGATAATTTTCTTGTTATCGTTCTTATCATTGTTGTTACCGCGATTGATATAAGCCTTGTATATCTGCTCACGCAACGGACGATTTTCTGAGTACTGCAGGAACGGAAGTCGGCTGGCATTTCCTAAAGTGAATAGCCATTTTCCTTCCTGACCGTCTGCTTTTGCTTCTTCTGCTGCGCTTTGACGGAACCATTCGGGCAGCCCGGCAAGATCTTCTTCTTTGTCGATGTATAGTTTGAAAGCATTGTTCTCGTTCAGAATGTTATCGCTGAATGTAAGACCTAATGTGGATAACTGTTTGTTGATCTCACGCAGACGTGCCTGCTTTTCCGGGGAAAGGTTTGCACCGGAGCGAACAAAGTCTTTATAAGTCTCTTCCAACAGGCGTTCTTGTTCGGTAGTCAGTTTCAGAGACTCTTTTTGCTGGTATACGGCATTTACTTTTTTGAAGAGTTCTTGATTCAGTGAAATATTATCACTATGTTCTGATAATGTAGGGGCTATTTTAATGGACAGTTCATTCAGACCGGGGGTCTTTTCGGCATCCGTCATATTATAGAAAATAGCACTAACCCTGTCCAGTATCGGAGCGCTATTGTCGAGAGCAACGATTACATTTTCAAAAGTAGGTGCTTCAGAATTATTCACTATTGCATCGATATTCGCGTTTTGTTCCTCAATCCCTTTCAAAAAGGCGGGTTCGTAATGTTCCAATTTAATTTTATCGAAGGGCGGTACGCCATGTTCGGTTTGGAACTCAGACACAAACGGATTCGTTTCCGTTTGTGTGGTACAGGAGTACATCATACAAGTTGTAGCTAAAATAAAAATACACTTCTTAAACATAGTTTTAAGTATTAGATATTAATCATTTTTTCTTTATTCTTTTTTCTTCAGATAACACCAGATTGGATAATGGTCAGACTCTTTTATAGATCGGTCTACCGTACAGTTATAAGATTTTAGATTTTTACTTGCTAGGATATTGTCAATCCTGAAGTAGAATTTGTTTTGATTGTAAGAGATACCCAGTCCGCGACCTGATTGTGTGAAAGTATCATTCAGTCCCTGGCCGATAACTCTGTGAGCGTAGGAGATGGGTGTATCGTTAAAGTCACCGCATACGATAATGTAAGGGTGCTGTGACGCTGCAATTTTTTGTGCGATGCTGTCGGCTTGCGAACCACGGATGGCAGAAGCTTCTGCCAGTTTGCGGATAAGCAGGCGGGCACCGCTTTTTACCTTTTTCGTTTCGGGAGATTTGAGCATACTTTCATAGACAACTTTATCTTCTTTCGTCAGTTTATTAGATTCCAGATGGTTGTTGATAAGCATTACAGTATCTTCTCCTATTTTTAGCTCATAAACTGCAGAACCATTGTATTCGCTGGCATAATCTAATCTGCGGGACGAAAGTATGGGGTATTTGGAATAACAGGCTATCCGGTTAGTATGGCCTTTTTCGCTTCCTACAGTTTGAATTTTATGATAGGGATAATCTTTCAGAGCTTTCTCGACATCTTTCTGACTGAGATAATGAGAAGATTCAATGGTCTGGTACTCTTGTAGGCATAAGATGTCTGCTCCACTGTTCTTCAGATAATTTAAAATAGGGTTCTCTCCGTCTTTCTTAACGGCTCCATCGAATCCCATTATATTGTACGATAAAACTTTGAAGCTGTTTTCCGGTAACTTGTTCGTATGAAAATTAATAGGAAAATAAGTCCGTATCTGCGGATAGCATAGAAGAAGACTTATCAATGTGACTAATGAAAACTTATAGTTCTGGATAATAAGCCAAAAGACCAGAAAACAAATATTAATCACCAGAAAGATAGGAAATGCCAGTCCGAAACAAGATTCCACGGGATGTGCGGCCGGCTTAATATACGGGCTGTAAGCGGTAAGAAGCAACAAACCTATGAAGAAGATGTTGACCGCTAAAATCAGATAAGCGACGAATCTGCCAATATGCCTTATTCCCATATTTCTATATTATCGTTTGCTCGCGTCGAAAAGACTTTTCTTTTCTTCCGTAGTCAGGCTTTCGTATCCCGATTTTTTTAGTTTATCGAGGATGCGATCTATTTCTTCTGACTGAACTTTCTTGCGGGCGTTGTAATCGTAGTCTTTCTGACGACTGTTACCATAATGCACTTTCATTTTGGGTTTGCGAGGCTTGAAGCTGAATACTGAAACGATAGCATCCAGAATCTTATTGATCCAGGACGTAATGTCTCTTCCTTTATTCAGTCCTGCTGCAAACCAGACTCCTGCTAATGCGCCACCCAAATGGGCGATATGTCCACCTGCATTGCTGGATGTGATGAACAGTAAATCAGTACCGATAACAATCAGTGCCAGATATTTCAGTCGTATCGTGCCAAATAGGAATAATCGTATCGGGTAGTTCGGCTCACGATATGCGGTCGCAGCTACAATAGCAAGCACAGAAGCAGATGCTCCCAGCATAAATGAGTAGTCAACCATCGGACGGAAATACGGAAAAACGTTATATGCCACCATGTACAGCAATCCGCCACAAATACCTCCCAATATATAAACTCCCCGCAAATGCTTTGCAGAGAAGAACATCAGGAACAGTGCGCCAAACCAATATAGCCATAGCATGTTGAACAGAATATGCAGAAAACCTGCATGCATAAACATGTATGTGAACAGTGACCAAGGTTGTATGATGAATTGGGTAAATGAAGCAGGAAGTTCCAACCATTCAAATACCCCGCCAAGGCTACGGTTGAATAGCTGCAAAAAAACTTCAGTCAGCGTAGTAACCACGAAGGCGGCTACGTTGATATAAATCAGTTGGATATAAATATTCCCTCTTCGAAAAGCTTCTTTAAGATCAGTTGTAATAGTACCCATTTCCTCTGTCTTTTTTTCTCCAGTACATGATCAGTATAAAACCGAATATCATACCACCCAAGTGTGCAAAGTGAGCTACGTTGTCACCCGGATTGTTAGCAAATCCTGCATACAGTTCAATCAATGCATATCCGATAACGAAGTACTTGGCCTTGATCGGGAACGGCAGCGGGAAGATAAATAACGGCTGGTTAGGGAACAACATTCCGAATCCCAGCAGGATGGCATATATAGCTCCCGACGCTCCTACGGTAGTCATCATGTTAAGATACTCTTTCATTGGAATGACAGAATAGCCCGTGTTGACGCTGTCGTATGCGGAAAGCACCATTTCATAATGAACATATTGAACGATTTCCTGTATAAATCCTGCACCGATACCACATACCAGATAATAGAACAGGAAGCGTTTCGGCCCCCACACTTGTTCGAGGATACGACCAAACATCCACAAAGCGAACATGTTAAAAAATAGATGCGTGAATCCACCATGCATAAACATGTATGTGATAAGTTGTGCCACATTGAAATTATCAGCAAGGAAAAAGTGAAGTCCTAAATAGCGGTCTATATCTATACCGTAACTTTGAGCAACAATGGTTGCAAGAAAGACCAGTACATTAATGATTAATAGGTTCTTAGTAACTGTTGGTATGGCATTCATAATCTGTTATTTCATTCATTGAGTTGCAAAAATAGTGCAAACCGAAAACAGAAGCAGACTCGCTTGATTATGTTGAGGTGCAGCCTGTTTTCGCTTTATTCGGCAAAAATACGAATAAATTCTGTTCTATAACAGAAAAACGACTTTCTATTCCTTTTTTTTCGCCAAAATCCAATCTTTTTTTAATGTTTTTATTTGATATTCAGAAATATTACTCTATTTTTGTAGAGCTTTGTGAAATTCTATTGCAGATATCTTTTGTGTAACATATTAATTATTAAATTTTAAATTTATGAACAAGTCAGAACTTATCAGCGCTATGGCAGCAGAATCCGGTTTGACAAAAGCGGATTCTAAGAAAGCATTGGAGGCTTTCATGGCATCAATCACAAAAGCTCTAAAGGCTGGTGATAAAGTATCATTGGTTGGTTTCGGTACGTTTGCTGTATCTGAAAGAGCGGCGCGTCTGGGCATTAATCCTTCTACCAAGCAGAGCATTACGATTCCTGCAAAGAAAGTTGCTAAGTTTAAACCTGGTATGGAGTTGACTTTGGCTATCGGATAAAGACGGCTACGAATAAAGAATAGGAAAGGAGATGCACGAGCACCTCCTTTTTTATTATCCCTACAAACGGAGTACTTAATTCGCCAAAATATAGTATCTTTGCACCCGGAAAATACTTTTAAATCATGAATATAGAAGATAAACTGGTAATGTCCGTAATCAATGGACTGAAAGCGCTGTACGGACAGGATGTGCCTGCCGCACAGGTACAATTGCAAAAAACCAAGAAAGAATTTGAGGGACACCTCACGCTGGTAGTTTTTCCTTTCCTGCGCATGTCAAAGAAGGGACCGGAGCAGACAGCACAAGAGATCGGTGAATATCTGAAAGCTAATGAACCTTCCGTTGCTGCGTTCAATGTCATCAAAGGTTTCCTGAACCTGACCATTGCTTCTTCTGCTTGGATTGAGTTACTGAACGGCATTCATGCCGATAAACAATATGGTATTGCTGCTGCCACGGATCACTCTCCGTTGGTTATGATAGAATATTCTTCACCCAATACCAACAAACCGCTTCACTTGGGTCACGTACGCAATAACCTTTTGGGTAATGCCTTGGCCAACATCGTTATGGCGAACGGCAACAAAGTGGTAAAGACGAATATTGTGAACGACCGCGGTATTCATATCTGTAAATCCATGTTGGCATGGTCCAAATATGGAAATGGTGAAACTCCTGAATCATCCGGTAAAAAAGGCGATCACTTGGTGGGTGACTATTATGTAGCTTTTGATAAACACTATAAAGCCGAGGTAAAAGAACTGATGGCTAAATTCCAGGCTGAAGGTGCGACGGAAGAAGAAGCTAAAGCAAAAGCAGAAGCTGCCTCTCCTTTGATGAACGAAGCCCGTGAAATGCTGGTAAAATGGGAAGCCGGTGATCCGGAGGTACGTGCACTTTGGGCAAAAATGAATAATTGGGTGTACGAAGGTTTTGATGAAACTTATCGTAAGATGGGTGTGGGTTTTGACAAAATATATTATGAGTCAAATACCTATCTTGAAGGTAAAGAGAAAGTTATGGAAGGTCTTGAAAAAGGTTTCTTCTATAAGAAAGAAGACGGTTCTGTATGGGCTGACCTTACTCCTGAAGGTTTGGATCACAAATTGTTGCTCCGTGCCGATGGAACTTCTGTTTATATGACTCAAGATATCGGTACGGCTAAGTTACGTTTTGCAGATTATCCTATTGACAAAATGATTTATGTTGTAGGTAATGAGCAGAACTACCATTTCCAGGTGCTTTCTATCTTGCTCGATAAACTCGGTTTCGAATGGGGAAAGGGGCTTGTGCATTTCTCTTATGGTATGGTCGAGTTACCTGAGGGTAAGATGAAGAGTCGTGAAGGTACAGTAGTAGATGCCGATGATTTGATTGAGGAAATGGTGAACACTGCTAAGGAAACTTCAAATGAACTGGGAAAACTGGATGGTTTGACTCAGGAAGAGGCTGATAATATCGCCCGAATTGTAGGATTGGGTGCTTTGAAATACTTTATCCTCAAAGTGGATGCCCGCAAGAATATGACGTTTAATCCGAAAGAGTCAATCGACTTTAACGGGAATACAGGACCGTTCATTCAATATACGTATGCGCGTATTCAATCTGTACTGCGTAAGGCGGCTGAAGCCGGCATCGTAATTCCGGCTGAAATTCCTGTAGGCATCGAGTTGAGTGAGAAAGAGGAAGGACTTATCCAAATGGTGGCTGATTTCGCAGCTATTGTGAAGCAGGCAGGCTCAGATTACAGTCCGTCTATCATTGCCAACTATACTTATGATCTGGTGAAAGAATATAATCAGTTCTACCACGATTTCAGTATTCTGCGCGAAGAGGATGAAGCTGTGAAAGTATTCCGCCTTGCTTTGTCGGAGAATGTGGCTAAAGTAGTTCGTCTCGGCATGGGATTGCTGGGTATTGAAGTACCGGACAGAATGTAATTACAGATAATATTATAAAACAATCAGCCCCGGAATGAAAGGATCATTCCGGGGCTGATTGCTTTATAATGAATCGCTTTATGCTTTCTTTTTGGCATATCTTCCACGCTTCGGTTTTGCCGGAGCCGATGCAGCTTTTTCACTTTGCAGTTTGACGATTTCCAGGCAGGCATCCAAACTTAAATCTTCCGGAACGATATCCTTTGGAATCTTATAATTGTTGCCTTTATAAGCGATATAAGGGCCATATCTTCCGTTCATAATTTCCAATTCCGGTTCTTCTTCGAATTTTTTAAGATGCTTCTTGGCTTCCGCTTCTGCTTTTTCCTTGATCAGTTCCAGAGCCTCTTCCAATTCTATTTCCATAGGATCTGCTCCTTTGGGGAGTGAAGTATAGGTGCCATTATAATAGATGTATGGCCCGAAACGTCCGGCATTGACGCTGACAGTTTTGCCTTCATGTTCTCCAAGGGTACGTGGCAACTTGAATAGTTCCATTGCTTCTTCCAGAGTAATAGTCTCGATAGACATACCTTTCTTCAGAGGAGAAAAACGAGGTTTCTCTTCATCTTCCGCAGTTCCTATCTGTACTACCGGACCGAAACGTCCAATCTTGACTGAAACAGGTTTGCCGCTGACAGGATCGTCTCCCAATAAGCGTTCTCCGGTCTTATGTGCATTCTTGGCAGCGAGGGTACTTTCTACAGATGGATGGAACGTTTTATAGAACGTCTTCATGATAGTCGTCCATTTTGTATCACCTTCTGCTATCTCGTCGAATTGTTTTTCTACGCTTGCCGTGAAGTTGTAGTCCATGATGCTGGGGAAGTATTGCATCAGAAAGTCGGTTACAACTGTACCGGTATCTGTAGGTAACAGTTTGGCTTTCTCAGCCCCGGTAATCTCAGTGCGTGTATCATCTGCAATCTTATCTTCTTTCAAGGTAATCACATTGTATAAACGCTCTTCGCCGGTCTTATCTCCCTTCTCTACATACTCACGCTGCTGTACAGTAGAAATAGTAGGTGCATAAGTTGAAGGACGGCCGATACCCAACTCTTCCAGTTTGCGTACCAGGCTTGCTTCAGTATAACGGGGTGGATGTTGCGTGAAACGTTCCGTAGCAGTTATATTCTGGTACTGTAGTTTCTGTCCCTTCTTCAAAGGAGGTAACAGACGGCTTTCATCTTCCTGCTCCACATCATCATCATAAGATTCTCTGTATACACGCAGGAAACCGTCGAATTTTACCACTTCTCCGGTCGCATTGAATGTATCAGATGCATTGCTGATGCTGATGGTTGCTGTTGTCTTTTCCAGTTCGGCATCTGCCATCTGGGAAGCTATAGTGCGTTTCCAGATCAGGTCATACAATTTCTTCTCCTGTGCACTACCTTCTATTTGCGCCTGTTCCATATATGTAGGACGGATAGCCTCGTGTGCTTCCTGTGCCCCTTTAGTCTTGGTGCTGAAGTGACGTGGATGCACATATTTGTCCCCCATCATGTTGGCGATGGCTTCTTTACTGCCGTTGATTGCGTATTCCGATAAGTTTACCGAGTCGGTACGCATATAAGTGATACGTCCGGATTCATACAGTCTCTGAGCCACCATCATGGTTTGAGCAACTGTGAAACCAAGCTTACGTGCAGCTTCCTGTTGCAGGGTAGAAGTGGTGAACGGTGCGGCCGGACTTTTCTTTACCGGGCGGGTTGTAATGTCTTCAATGGTAAACATTGCTGCCTGGCAATGTTCCAATAGTTTCTGAGCTTCTGCTTTAGTCTTGAGGCGACGTGCAAGTTCTGCTTTCATCTCCACAAGTTTGCCGTCCGTGTCGGGAACTAGGAAAATGGCAGTGACCTTATAAGATGCTTCACTTTGAAAAGCATGTATTTCACGTTCGCGCTCTACGATGAGACGTACGGCTACTGATTGTACACGTCCGGCAGAAAGTGCAGGCTTTACTTTCTTCCACAGTACGGGCGATAATTCAAAACCCACGATACGGTCGAGGATGCGGCGAGCCTGTTGCGCATTGACAAGATTGATGTCAATGTTTCGAGGCTGCTCAATAGCCTTTAATATAGCGGTTTTGGTAATTTCATGGAATACGATGCGTTTGGTATGTTCCGGATTGAGTTTCAATACCTCATACAAGTGCCACGCGATGGCTTCTCCCTCGCGGTCCTCATCGGAAGCCAACCATACGGTATCTGCTTCTTTCGCTTCAGATTTCAGTGTCTTTACCAGCGTTTTTTTATCTTCCGGGATTTCATAGTCCGGTTCAAAGTTCTTTTCAACGTCAATACTGAATTCTTTTTTCTTCAAATCGCGTATATGACCATAGCTGGAAAGAACCTTATAATCTTTTCCCAGGAACTTCTCAATTGTTTTTGCTTTTGCCGGTGACTCGACAATGACAAGGTTTTTTGGCATAAATTTCTGTTTTATAGTGACTCCTGTCACTGAATTCGCCCGCAAAAGTAGAAAAAAACAATTGTTTCCACCTTATAATATGTGGAGAATATATTCTTTTTTAGTAAAAATGACTTTTTTTGCCTCGTTGCTTGTTAAAAACGGAAACTCACACCACCCACGAAATTGATACCTTCTGTAGGATATCCCCAATAATATTGATAGTCTTTGTTCAATAAATTGTTTACACGAGCGTAAATAGAGATACCTTTGAAAACTTCGTAGCTACCACCAAGGTAAAGATTACCAACGGGATCTACCCGCTCGTTTTCTATTTTCTCACGAGTGATGTGCTGGTATCCGAGGCTGATCAAGACTGAGGAGATCGGTCGGATATCTGCGTGAATGTTTGCTTCGAAAGAAGGCATATAGGCAAGTAGCCAATCTCCGTTATCCTCTTCTACCTTTGCAACTTTCCAGTCACGGTAAACACCTGAGGCGGAAAAAGAGAGAATGTCTTTATAGCTGTAGCTGACCTCGGCACCTGCATAGATGTTATGCATGTTTCTTTGGAACAGTTGGAGGTACGATTGGTTGTCGGTATCTACGATATAGCTTGAAACTCCGGCAGAGGCAAGGTTGTTCTTTAAATCCTGGTATCCACCATAGAGGTTGAACCATAAACCTGTTACAGGACTGGTCTTGAATCCGAGTGCGGCATTCAGTTGCTCGTAAGTGGCATCCAGCTGTATTTCACTCTGTCCGTAAGGCGAAACGGTTTCCAGCCTGCGGAAGTCATTGGTTCGGCGTCCGCCTGTGGCCTGGGCATAAAGAATGTAACTGTCAGAGAAGATATATTGGGCAGTGACGTCCGGTGATACCCGGAACTTCTTGCCAAATCCGAAAGCAAAATCCACATGGGCGCCAAGTCGGATTTTCCAGTCATCATTCTGATACAAGTAGTAAGGATTGAGTTCTACAGATGTATAATCATCAAAAAGATTGTTCTTATAAAATACATTGTCCATTGCCAGGTCTACTCCTACAGATTGCTCTTCGGAGATAGAACCCACTGCACCTGCTTTGGTCCGTACCATTGCTTCCTGTCCATCTTTCTGAGACAGGTCATACTGGCGTTCATAGAACATCAGGTTCGTTTCGGCATGAAACTGAAAAGGCAAGTCTTCACTTGTCGACTTGACTCCGAAATGCACATCGCCCGACAGGAATTTCTGTTTGTTGTTTATACTATAGGGCATAAAGTTGAAATTGCTCAGACCGAAGTTGCCGGCTACATTTAAGTCCACTTTCCGGAAAGCATGTACATAGTCCATGCCAACGCGTGTACGATAGTAACGTGCATCCCATTTCTCCGCAAAATCGGGTACTTTTAATTTGCCGTCCATGCCGTTCATGTGGAAGTTCAGATTTAGCTTATCGCTATTGGGAAGGATAAATAAGTAATTGGCGCGTGCGTCCAGATTCCCATAATTCCCATATCCCAGGCGTGCGTATCCGCGTTGTGCTTTGTCTTGGCTTTCTGTTCCGGTATAAGCCTGCATGGTACTTGCGGGGATATTTCCTTCCGGTACTAACCTTGCATCATATTCCACTGCTTTTTTGCTGACAGTTGGCGGTGCCACTTGTGGCAATACATTTACCTTGGAAGCATCCATGATGTCCGGATTATATTCTTGTTCTACCACGACCGTGCGGCTCAGGGTAGTGTCTTTAGCTTGCGTTTGGGCCTGTGCCCAGTTCGGGAAGGCTATTAGTGCCAATGCTCCGAATATATATTGAGATTTCTTCATATCGCTATTCTACTTTACTACTTACTACTCTTCTTATTTCAGTTTTTCCAGTCTTTCATTGATCATCTGTTCAATGTCATCGTCAGCATGGTAATTCTGCTGCAGGCTCAATAAGTATTGGCGTGCATCCAGTTTCTTATCCATGGCTACATATACATCAGACAGCAAAATAAAGCTGCGTGCCAGCCAGTAAGCGTGTGGTGTACTTTGTTCGATGAAGTTAAGTATTTCTTTCTCGGCGGCAGCATACTCATGGGCTTTATACAGTTGCAGGGCAACCAAGTATTTAGCTTCGGCTCCATAGAGAGTGCGTGTATCTTTAGCCAATGCCTGAAGATCGTTCATCGCTTTTTTGTCGGCCTGTTGGTTCAAGTATGCTTTAGCGCGGAAATACAGGGCTTCGTTGCGCAGTTCCGGTGTCAGCTTAGCCTCGGCAAGCATGTCTGTAGCAGCAGCGATTGTTTCTACATCATCTTGCATCATGGCTGCACTGCGTAACATGCCGGTTGCTGCAAGCTGGCGACGTTCGGCGGTGGTAGCTTTTGCCTTCAACTGCTTGTAGTCGATAAGTGCCTGGTCGAAATGTTTACGGTTGAATAGTATTTCAGCCCGTGCGATAAGTGCTTCCTGTGAGTAAGGAGTGTCCGGATATTCCAACAGCTTACCGGCGTGTTCCAGTACTGCTTCTTCATCTTTCTGCTCTTTGCCGATGACACACAAGTAATAGTGCGCATTCAGGCTGAATGCACCGTTGGGATAACTTTGCAGATAGCGTATAAAGCTTGCCTTTGCTGGTGCAATGTCTCCTTTCATGTATACCTTTTCAGCAGCGATGTAAGTCAGTGAGTCCTGTTCGCTGGCGTCGAAACGAATTTCCCCCGGTACTTTAGCCGCCAGCTCGGCAAATTCATCTACACGGTTGGCATCCACATAAATGGATTTCAAGTCTCGCATGGCAAGACGTGCTTCCTCGCTACCCGGATATTGTGTTACAACATGCTTGTATGCTTCTATCGCACGATCATAATCATCGTTCTGATAGTACAGCAAGCCAATTTCAGCGGCAGCTTTCCGGCTGACCGGGCTTTCCGGATATTTATCCAGTAACTCTTTGAAGGCTGCGATGGCTTGGCGGCTGTTGTTAGTCTGTACATACGAACGTCCTTTTTCATAAAGTGCATTTATGGCGTAAGGAGAATTCGGATATTTGCCGGAGAGACGGTTGAGTAATGCCACTTTGCCGTCATAATCTTTTTGTAGGCCGGCTACTAAAGCCAACTGATAGAATGAGTAGTCTCCTGCGGGAGTTCCCATATTCTCAGCTTTATTATAGTATTGTTTGGCTTCATCAAAACGGCGAACATGTAGGTGGCAGTCGCCTATACGGTTATAGGCGTCGGCAAGTGCGGTGGCATTTTCTCCTTTTTCCAGTTGTGTAAACTTCAGGAAGCGGTTTTGTGCAAGCGTATAATCTTTTTCGTGGAAAGCAATATAAGCCAGATTATAATATGCCAATGCATAAGTCTCCGTATTCCTGTCCGGAGTTAGGTTCAGATATTCGTTAAAGTTACGGGCAGCTTCCTGCATCCGGTTCAGGCGATAATAAGATTCACCTCTCCAATAGATGGCATCCGCTTTGGTTTGCAAGTTGTATTGCCCCAAAGCGATAGACTGGTTGAAATAACCGATAGCTTCTTGGAATTGTGTATTTGCAAAAGACTGGGTGCCGAGGTGGAACAGGATTTTCTGTTTAGCCTCCAGAATGGCAGCACCCGGATGGGTGATACGTTCGATGGATTTCAGGGCAGCTTCATAACTGCGGGTATTCATATACACCTCTACCAGATAACTGCTGACTTTATCCACATACTGGGAATTGGGGAATTCATTGAGGAACTTTTCGAAAACGGTGACAGATTCACCGAAAGCGGAATAAGAAGTTTCGTGAATACAGAGGGCATAGTTGTATGCGGCCTGCTCCTTGATCTGCATGTTTGCATTAGAGGCGGAAGCCTGTTCAAATGCCATACGCGCTTTGTTTTTGTCTCCCATTTGCAGGTACGACAAGCCCATGTGCAGATAGGCATTCTGTGAAAGCGCATCATTCCCTGTAGCTACTTCCCCGAGGGTATTGGCTGCTTTGGTATACACACCGGAGTGATAATATGAAAGTCCCAGCATGTAGAGCGCATCCCGGCGGGGCGCTTCCTCTTTGTTGTTTGCCAGGTACTTTTCAAATGCTCCCATTGCTTCGTGGTATTTTCCGAAGTGATAGTCCGCATCACCCAGAACACGATACATTTCTGCGGTATATTCATTGTTGGGGTAGGCAGACAAGTAATTCTGTGCGACGATTTCCGCCTTATCATAATTCTTCTTTATCAGATAAATTTCTGCTATATAATAAGGCGCCAATGCTTTATACTTTTCATTATCCTGCAAGGACAGGAAGCCAGTCAGGGCGTCATCGTAGCGCTGTTGGGTATAGCGGATGTATGAAAGGTAATAAGTGCAATCCGCAACATATTTCTTGCTGGTGCTACGAAGCGTCTCGAACCAGATGGCGGCTTCTTTTACATTTCCTGTTTTCAGGTAGCAGGTGGCGAGGCGATAGGTCATGTCATCCCGTTCTTCATTTCCAAGCAAGTCGAGGCGGGAAGCATTGAACATAGCCATAGCTGCATCATAGTTTCCTTCGAAGAAGTATACGGAAGCCATGAGTGCATAAATGCGATTAGCGTATGGAGTATCGGGGTACTCATCCAGATAGGCACGCAATTTATCTATACTTTTCGTATCTTTCAGTTCATAAGCGGCGCATACCAGCATATATTCAGCCTCCATCCGTTCGCCTTCGGCAGGCAATGGTTTGCCTTCAGCGTCTACCTGGCGCACAAAGGCCTGGAGTGGCGGGATGGCGGCAGCGTAAGCTTTTTGTTGGAACAATGATTGTCCTTCCTGATAAAGTCGTTGGGGGGAAGTGATTTTCTCGCTGGTCTGTGCCGTAGCGAGCAGGGGTGCACAGCAGAGAGCCGTGCACAGTATTCGGGAGATTTTATTCTTCATAATACAACGCGTTTTTACAAAAGTACGGGTTTTAAGTCGAATTTGTTACACTTATTTGGCTTTTTTAGGATATACAGGTGTCGGTTGAATAATTATTCGCTCATTTCTTTCAGGAATATTCCTAATCCTTTCCGGATAGACCCCAGTCCGAAATCTTCTGTGCGTATCTCTTTCAATGGGATAAAAAACAGGTCTGCGGCATCATCCATTGCTTTGTAATGCAGCGTATCAGCTACCGTGCAACGGAAAAACAGATCCAGCGTGTGGACAGGGAAACCGGAATACACATATATGTTAGGTAAGGAAAAAAGATATTCCGCCTTATTCACTTCCATGCCTGTTTCTTCTTTCACTTCACGGCGCACTCCTTCTTCTCCGGTTTCGGCCATGTCGATGAAACCGCCCGGCAAGTCGAGTGTTCCTTTGGCCGGGGCTTTGGCGCGGCGGCATACCAATAGCTCGTTCCGTTCATTCATAATCAAGGCTACGGTGGCGGCGGAGGGGTTGAAGTAATATACAAATCCGCAGTCGGCACAGCGTTTTGATTTTTCGTTGTTGATTTCAAAGTGTATGGAGCCACACTTGGGGCAATACTTGAATTGGGAAAGAGGATGTTCCATGAGATTTTATGAGTTTATTAAATCTTCTATTTTCTACCTAATAACAAAAGAACTTGCCTTCCGGTTTTTGAAATTTTGTATGTTTGTTTGGGACTTGTCCTTTTGTCAGGAAACTCCATCTCCACCCATCCATATGAAAGTAGTGGATCCAAATACTTTAGTCTGTTATCTGAGTGGTTTTTTAATCCCATCATTTCAAAAAGCTCTGTTCGCGGAATTCTCTTTTGCAAAAGTATCAGCATTTCTTTCACTCTATTGTGCACTTTCCTATTTAAGAGATCGCTAACTTGGTCGCTAACTTGGTCGCTAACTTGGTCGCTAACTTGGTCGCTAACTTGGTCGCTAACTTGGTTTGTGAAATTAATAAGGTCATCAATGGTATTGAAACTAAGTTTAATATCAAGATTGATATTTGGCTTTATAAATGTTTGATCCGCTAAAATATGCGCTGGGATTGTTGTTAAAAAGTAAGTACTATCATCGTCTGTTTCAAAAACAGGTTTGGGAGAACCATTTGCCTCCAATGCGTCATATATAGCAGGAAAGCCTGTGCCTCTCCCTTCTGTTAATTGCAACTCCTTCAGGAAATCACCGATACGTCTGTTTCGATATTCACGGGCTACAATGCGGCGTTTACTTTTTAATACATTAACATCAACAGGTGGAACCGGACCAGGCAGACTTAATATCTCTATTTTATCTGGCCATATCTGAACTTCTATAGGTGATTGTTGTTCGTAACTTTTGTGATATACAGCGTTTGATAAAGCTTCTTCAATTGCTGCATATGGGAAGTTGTAGAACCTTAAGGCTTCCGCTTTATCCTTTTGTTTGATAACTTTCTCAGTGATGATATTAGTTTGTATAAAATTCAAAGCATTTCTCAATTGCTTTTGCAGGCATCCTTTGAAATAGTATTCCTCAAATTGTTGTCCCGAACCATCTTTATGCCATACAACTTCGATCCATGAGCGAGGAAAGAACTTTTCCGGATTTCTGGAGAAGAATAGCAAACCGACGTTTACCGGACGCAAATCTTCATTTGGGCCTTTAGCTATATACATTGCTTTTGCCAAATCTGCCAGTGACATTTTGGTACTTTCGGAATATAGATCGCTTTTAACTTCCTGTAAATGGGACTGAATAAGGCTTAAATCAAAATCATCAATCTTGGCTTGGTTGTTTACTCGGTCATCAAACGGGATACGGGCAGTAAGCTCCATCAACAGGCGTAAGTTCTCTTCTTTAGCTATAATGCTCTCACTGCCAACACGTATATAGGGTTGCCGTTGCGCTTTTGTACCAAGTGTTATGGGAGCGGAGTACATGCGATTGTCTCCTGCAGGACACCAGAGTACCATGATGTGTTTACCTTGTAGTACATAAGGTTGCATAATCGGAAAATAGTTAGGTTGCATCTGGTATCCTATGTTTATAACCTCTTTTTGTATTTTATCCAGACTACTTTCTTTTAATCCGATGAGGGATGATTCAGGCTTATCGCCGTTTTCATTAATTCCAATAATAATATAACCGCCTCCCCAATTGTGGAGATCATTGGCAAAGGCGCACATGGTGTGGATAATGGTTTCAGGATTCCACCCGGATTTAAACTCGATCCTCTCCCATTCAACAGTGTTGCCTTTTATTAAGTCTTCTATATTTATTGGTAAAGCCATATTCAGTTACATAATATTTCTGCAAATGTACTGAATGTTGTCGGTATAACAATAGGACAGATCAGATAAGTGGAATTTTCAAGTCTGTGTCTTTCCAATAATATTGAGGGCCTGAGTTCAGTTTACACTTAAAGTTAGTCTCAATCTACTATCACTACTCTCACTTTTAAAATAAATCGTTGATAGCTAAAATGTTAGGTGTGAGTGGGGGTAGAGTTTGCGCGTGAGAGTAGGGGGCTTACTCTCACGCGCAAATTTTACATTTCTATATCGTAACTTGTTCTGTCATACGTAGGATACTACGTATGATGCATATATCGGATGGATCTGTAATCTGATGTTTTTTAGCCTTTTTCCCCCGTGTAAACGATAAGATTGCCATAGTTGTTTGTTCTAATCATAAGGTATTAATTGGTTTTATATAAGCCATGATTTTGTTTTCTCCTAAGGAATATCCCGTTCACTCTTAGGAATAATTGGATGTCAACCTTGGTCAACAGGCCTGTCAACCTTGGTTAACAGGCCGATCAAGCAAGGTTAACAGGCCTGTTGACCAAGGTTGACATCCAATAGGACTTACTATAAAGTTATAAATGAGCAGGGTAAAGTCAAATGATTCCCTGTCTGTTATTTGAAGTATCCATTACATGCCATCTCCCCAATGCCGCATCCATCATTCTAGCCTCATAATCATATCAATCCGGTCCATGCATCCTGTTCAACTCTTCCCGCTGTATTTATAGAACTGTTTTCCCGAAGTATCAGTATTCGCTTCAAATACTTCTCCGAATAGATAGTGATGATTCACCTGTTCGGGATTTTATGATGCTCCATTCAAGTGTACTACCGCCTGATTTTGTTGAATAGGGAAAATAATTTACTCTCCCACTAACTTCCTTTTAGCTGCTTTTATTGTTTCTATAAAATCATCTACGGAAAAATCAACAGAAAGATCATCATATGAAAATACTTCTATTCGTACTTCGTCACGTTCTTGATTTAATTCAGCAATAATATAATTGTTATACTGAATCTCTGCAATTAATTTATCTCGATAAGGAACACTTGCTATTTGTATTAAAAAATTTTCCATATATTCGTATGCTAAATATTTATATTTGAAAATGCATTTTTTAATTAATAAGTCTAATTATTTTGATGTATTCGAATTATGCCCAATTATCTATTTGGCTCTAGAAAGCCTATAAAAGTCTTACCATCAGACGAAAAACGAACTCCCATTCCATCTGGTACTTGATAATCTAAAACTTCTCCGACGCTACGTGTCTTTTTTACTGTAACTTGAACTGAAGGATGCCCTAAGATATCCTTCTTCTGTGAGTACCTTGCTCAGACTTCCGTTTTCATAGATCACATTTCCACAATAATCCACCGTATGGGTTTGTGAAACCTGATTTGCCGCCAACTCTTTTATCTGCCCCGTCCGCACTATAAGTATAGTCTTTCCGGTTTCCATTGGTAAATTGCAGTGTTGCAGGCAAATTTAAAAGATTATATTGGATTCTACTAATTTTCTTGTTATAATCCTGCTGCATATTTCCGTTGTAACATGGCGTTTTGTTTCAATCTTGTGAGAACATGAGATGTCTCGTCTTATCGTATGCATAATAGACCGATTGTGCTTTGGAAGTTTTCTTCTCTGTGCTTCGTAATAACGTACACATCAAAAAAGCATATTTTGGCTGTAAAGCGAGATACAAAGCCCAAACGAGAGCGCTGCTTAGACTATTTTATGCCTATTAAGCTTTTACTCGCAACATTTATTAGCTCAATTTGAATCAGAATCGCTCCTGCCAATATGATTATATTTAAGTGGACTTTAAATAGTTTATGTTGCTTAAATGAAACTACGCAGTCTCTCATGAATTCTCATTAATATATTATAAAAAGAATCGAAGGGGAAGGTTAAACGTTTACTTGATACAATTATATTTAGTTCAATACTATCTCTCAACAAATAGCAAATTGCTACTTTCTTTTTCCGGTAATATAAATGTATCCACTTCTTGTTTTCATTTATTTCTTCTTTTATATGGAATTCATTTTTTATTATAATATTTTTGATATTAGTAGGAGCTAAATACAACTTAGTTTTGTATAAAACCTCACAGAAACGTTGAAGTTCTAAATGTTTCACTTCATTTACATTGCAATATATCTGAATCTCTAAATAGCCGTTTTCTTGATTTATTTCAGCATAAAAGTTATCATCTTTAGCTATTTCAGCAACTAAATATTCTCTGTCAAAGGGACTGACTATCGAAATTTCATATTTGTTATAAATCATATTTTTTAATATTTTTACGTAATAGATTGGTTTTGCTCCGGGAATTTTCTTCTCTACGCATACGTAATAACATATACATCAAAAAACATATTCAGACTGTAAAGTGAAATAGATAGACCTTATTTTAAATACTATTGATGCCAGCCTCAAAGCATAAAGTAGCTAATAGATTATTTCCAACAATGGCTTTTCCCTTAATACTTTCCAGATACTTATTATTACTCACTATTTTTATGGCATACTCTTTTCTCATTTTAGTATAGTCTACATTCAAATATGGAGAATACCCCCAAATATAAAGCAAATTTAAAGAATCTATTTGGAAAGACTTTTCAAACATTCGTTCTATATCATTACAGGTTAAATCTAAGTAAAACTCACCCAAAGAAGATGCTATGTAAGCTGTATAAAACAAAAACTCAGGATCGTTTATATACTCTTCATCTTTAATAAAAATTTTAAAGGTAGAATTTAAATCCTTTAAATAGATCTGTTTAGTCTCTTTTGATATATCTGTTTCAACAATAGAATACAAATACACATAGATTAGATTGATAAATGTATCTAATAAATCATTTTTTTCTAATATATTTCTTTTCAGTAAAGCAATAGAATATGCATAATTGCCATTCTTAAAATAATCTTTTATCTTTTTTCTCCATTCCATAATATAAAATAATTAGTTATGGAAGAGCTGAATTAGCGTATATTAGCTCTCCAATAAGTTTTTTGTTAACTTTGTTGATATTTATAGATAATAGGCATGCTAGCCCTACCGATTACCTTAGCGGAAATACCATATTTATATACTATCTTTTTCATCATAAATCAACCGTTTAACCATAAAAAAGAGAACAAAACCTCTTATCACATACCAATCAGCTATATATAAACATTGTCGCTATTTTGGGAAATCCCTCTTGGACTATTCCTCTAACTGTAATATTTGTACCACTAGTACTAATAATACTTTTAAAAAGTCCTGAAACTGGCAAGTTTCCTGCGGAATTTAGTGTATTTAGCACAGTTCTTACGACAAAATGAAACCATACAGCTTTTAAGCGTCACAATTATTTATAGCATACACGTATAAATATAATGTTTGATTCTTTATTGTATAGTATGGAAAATGTTTTTATGCGTTTTACCTTCAATGTCAATACTTTGTCGATATCATTAGGAGTTATAATGGTTTTGCCATTATATACGTACGATATTTTTGTATTGCTTAAAGATAACTCTTTTATTTTATGCATTATATTCTTATTTATAAAAAGGTAGCCATCTTCTGCTTTTTTGGAATGTACATAAACACTTCTTACTTGATGAATAGTATCAATATCCTGATGATCAATCCTCAAATCCGTTCTATCTAAATGAGAATAATATATATTATTAAAAATATCAGGTATTAATTTTTGCTCTATATTATCAATATAAAGCACTTGCTTATAGGAATTGTATATTTCATTTTCATGAGAATTTATTTGAGCGTTTAGTTCACAAAAATTACTCAAATGAACAAGGATTGCTGCTAAAAATATAAATTTCTTCATTTTACTTATAATTAGTCCTAACTGTTTTACTATGGTTTAGATCAAAAGGCCTTATAGGAAGTCCTATAATTTTTCTTGCGAATTTTCATAATCAATGCCCCCACCTCTAAAGTTTATATTTGAAATATTTCGTTCACCTATCTCATGAAAAAGAGTAGATGTTGTGTTTTGTACGACATTTTGCGTTGGAAAGCCAATGCCGCATCCATCATCCTCGCCCCATAATCATACCAATCCAGCCCATGCATCCTGTCCAACTCCTTCCCGTTATACTTATAGGACTGTTTTCCCGAGGTTTCAGTATTAACTTCAAATACTCCTCCGAAAGGATAATAATGGTTCACCTGTTCTGTGTTCCATGACGTTCCGTTCAAACGCACCACCATCCGATTATTTCCTTGATGATCTTTCAGGTAATAGTAAAATGTTGGAGTTGTCCTGCTCAGAGTGGCATATCCTTCTTCTGTGAGTACCTTGCTCAGACTTCCGTTTTCATAGATCACATTTCCACAATAATCCACCGTATGGGTTTGTGAAACCTGAGCCGCCAACTCTTTTATCTGTCCCATGGGGACAGATATATTTGCTATCGCCGTCCTGTGCACGACTTTCAGTTTCTTCCCGTCCGCACTATAAGTATAGTCTTTCCGGTTCCCATTGGTAAATTGCAGTGTTGCAGGCAAATTTAAAAGATTATATTGGATTTTACTAATTTTCTTGTTATAATCCTGCTGCATATTTCCGTTGGAATCATAGATATATTCCGTTCCACTTCCCTTGCTTTCGTCTACAAAGTTGAACACACCGTTGTAGAGAGGATCTGTTGCGGCATCGGTAACATTTTTTAGTTGGTTCCCATCGTAAGTCAGAGTCAGGTTATCAATCATCCCATAGGCGGAAGATGAATTCTTTCCGCTACGTTTCAGTCCTAGAATATTTCCATTCCTGTCATATCCGGTGATAATCTCAGAGAAGCGTCCTGCGTTAGCCGACAAATCATCCCCTTCGCCATATCCGGCATTCATCATCCGGTTCAGGTGGTCATAATTGAACTTATGCCCTCTTGTGGCTTTGGCATTTGCTTTCCAGGTCATACTATATCAATATCATATTTGGTATTGTTTTTTATAAGATTGGCAATGAATGGATTACCCTCTTTATAGTAAAGCCCGATACTACCTGAATAATGGAAATAAAAGAAAAATTGCTTATTGAAATCATATATAAGATGTCCGTATGGAGCTATCCCTTTTATGAGACAATCCAGCGCAATAGATAGGTAAGCGTCCCAGTCATTACATATACAGCTACCGGAATACCCTTGTACTATATCAGACTTCTGTAACATGATTAAATAGTTCGCAGTCTCCTTAGATAAGTATTGAGGACTATAACAATATGTATTTTTTTGAATATCCCATGTATCCAAACAATAGTCCCACCATGATAAGCTAAAAATAGATAGTTCATTTATAATTGTGTTAAATAAGTCATGAAATAAACTTTTCATATTACTGACATTAGCTTTCTGGTTCCTTGGGTATATTTCTATTTTATGACTTTGAGCGTTAATTCCTGATTCAGGACTTAAATTAACCCAATTAAATGGGAAATTTTCTTCTTGCTTTATTTTTAGAATATAATCTTTCATTTTATTAACTCCTTCCATGAAATAAAAATTCCACTATTTCCTTTATGCTTATTTATAATAAAATTTCCGTATTGGTCAGCGTCTTTGTACCATTCTAAGCCCTTACTAGTCTCTTTATATACTTTGTATACGCTTCCTCCATGTTGTGTCTGATCTTTTACCCACCATAACCCATCTGATTTACTTTTATAAAACATACCCCAAATTCGATGTCTCATAGTTTTTGATGCACCTTGAGATATTAATTGTTATAATTTTTAACAGTGTTAATTGATGAGATTTTTGTAAATCCAGGCAAGGGAGGGGTTCCTGTAATTGGGGCAAGCCCTGTAATAACCCCATTACTTCCAACCTTGAATGTGAATCCATTTGGTGTAGTATACCTCGCTCCAATATCCAATAAATAGTATCCTAAATATTTGAATAGGGAAAATAATTTACTCTCCCACTAACTTCCTTTTAGCTGCTTTTATTGTTTCTATAAAATCATCTACGGAGAAATCAACAGAAAGATCATCATATGAAAATACTTCTATTCGTACTTCGTCACGTTCTTGATTTAATTCAGCAATAATATAATTGTTATACTGAATTTCTGCAATTAATTTATCTCGATAAGGAACGCTTGCTATTTGTATTAAAAATTTTTCCATATATTCGTATACTAAATATTTATATTTGAAAATACATTTTCTAATTAATAAGTCTAATTATTTTAATGTATTCGAATTATGCCCAATTATCTATTTGGCTCTAGAAAGCCTATAAAAGTCTTACCATCAGACGAAAAACGAGCTCCCATTCCACCTGGTACTTGATAATCTAAAACTTCTCCGACGCTACGTGTCTTTTTTACTGTAACTTGAACTGAAGGATGCCCTAAGATATCCTTTAATACCTTTTCGCCTTGTGCATTGACTGCTGCTTGATTGCCCGTAGCTTTAGGAAATGCACTTCCAGCTCTATCACTGTGTTTTTTTAATGCTCGTCCTACAGCAGTTAAGCCACCTTTAGAAGGCTTGAGAGCCGCCTTTAATAACCGGGTAATAGTTTTCATACTACCTCCGCTAAGTGAAGGTAATGGAGCTATTCCTCCTATTGGAGCAAGCCCTGTAATAACCCCATTACTTCCAACCTTGAATGTGAATCCATTTGGTGTAGTATACCTCGCTCCAATATCCAATAAATAGTATCCTAAATATTGTAATTTCATCTAATGCAACAACATCTTTTCTTGGGTTAAAGTTTTCCGAGTCAATATTATTCACAGATATTGTATCTGTTCCTAACGGATCAATATAGTTCATCGGATTATTTACACAGTATGCATATGAACTTGTTGAATAATAATTTTCAGCATGCATGTCCATCACATGCCATCTTCCCAATGCCGCATCCATCATCCTCGCTTCATAATCATACCAATCCAGCCCATGCATCCTGTCCAACTCTTTCCCGTTATACTTATAGGACTGTTTTCCCGAGGTTTCAGTATCTACCTCAAATACTCCTCCGAAAGGATAATAATGATTCACCTGTTCTGTGTTCCACGACGTTCCGTTCAAACGCACCACCATCCGATTATTTCCCTGATGATCTTTCAGGTAATAGTAAAATGTTGGAGTTGTCCCGCTCAGAGTGGCATATCCTTCTTCTGTGAGCACCTTGCTCAGACTTCCGTTTTCATAGATCACATTTCCACAATAATCCACCGTATGGGTTTGTGAAACCTGATTTGCCGCCAACTCTTTTATCTGCCCC
>QWCY01002031.1_pt1 | contig 27798 bp, 23 predicted proteins | sample 1972631 | NCBI WGS metagenome assembly QWCY01 (sample SAMN09866696, study PRJNA288562) | Human gut metagenome isolate pre1_stool, whole genome shotgun sequencing... | isolation source: gut | host: Homo sapiens | place: USA: California
CCGAGCGTACAGTAAGGGGAAAGGGTAAATTCCAGGCGGTTCACGGAACCAACCGCTGATAGACAGGAACATAAAAACAGCCATGAAACAAAATATCTTATAATAAAAAAGATTTTTGTTTTATGGCTGTTTTTTACAGATGCATACAAATATCAGGTATTACCCAAAACACTTCTTACAAGGCTCATATCCCCGGCTTTCCGCCTCCGACCGGCTGATCTCACTTGCCTTGCTCGGGTCAGTCCGTCCGCAGTTATTTTTATTATGATATTTGGACCCCGTAGCCGTGATCCATACCATTTCTTCGTTGGAAGTGGAAGAAGTATCCTGTGGGGCCTCCGTCACCTGCGGGGTGGCTGTGATCTGGCTGGAGCTGCCTGCGCTGGCGGCAGCCGCCTTGCTTTTCGAGGAAGATTTTCCGCTCTTGCCGGCGTTTGTACCGGAAGAACTGCTGTTCTCTGTCTCCGCTTTCTGCGTCTGCGTGCCCTGATCTTCTTTTTCACCCGGCGTATAGTCATTGCATGGTTCCTGATTCCAGGTGATCGTCGTTCCGTCGCTGACGGCAACAATCGTTCCCTGCTCATCGGTACGATACACCTGAATATCCATAGATTCCAGCTTGTCCATCACATCCTTCGCCGGATGTCCGTACTGGTTATCCTTTCCACAGCTGATCACCGCATATTCCGGAACAGTCGCCTGAAGGAAATCCCAGCTGGTAGCTGTGGCAGAACCGTGATGTCCCGGAACCAGCACATCACAGGAAAGATCAATACCGGATGCACACATCGCCGCTTCACTGGTACTTTCCGCATCTCCGGTGAAAATAAAGGAATTATCTCCGTTGGTCAGTTTGATGGCTACCGAGTTTTTATTACTGTCATCCGGATCGATCGTTGCCGGAGCCAGAATCTGAAAACTTCCGGTTCCGAAAGAAAATTCCGTTCCAACCGCCGGATGCTGCATCGTAAGTCCCTGATCCGCAACTGCCTGGATGAACGACTGATACAGCTTGCTGTCATGTTCATAATCGCTGGAGATTACATTTTTTACATCGAAAGCACTCAGGCATCCGATCAGCCCCGCCATATGGTCGCTGTCATAATGCGAAGAAATCAGATAATCGATCGTGGTAACATTCTGTTTTTGCAGATAGGAAACTACAAAACTTGAAGTGCTTTTGTCTCCGCCGTCATAGATCATCGTCTGTCCGCCGGACTGCACCAGGATACTCAACCCCTGTCCGACATCCAGAAAATGTACTTTCATCTCCCCGGCTTCTTTCGTCGGTTCCGGCGTTGGCGTTTCCGTCTCTTCCGGTGTCGGCGCAGCCGTCGGAGTTTCGGTCGGTGTGGCTTCCGGTGTATCGGTCACGCTGCTGTCTGTGGCATCCGTCTCATCGGTCACAACGATCGTCCGCGACTGCACCGAACTTGCCGGAACAAACGGTGTCGCAGCAATAAAGAACAGAAGCGGCACCAGAAAAGGAAGCCATCGGGCAAACGACATCCGTTTACCGAGTAGTTTCCAGACAAATGGAAAAATAAAGATTCCGGCAAATGTGATCAGCAGTCCGAACGGAACAGAAGCCGACAGATTCCCCAGTCCGCCAATGATCAGAAAGACCCCGAAAATATACCGGAGAATGTTAAAAATCTTTGCGTTTTTCATACAAATCCTCCCTTACAAAATCATCATTTTTATTCTACTATGCTTATACGAAAAGGTCAAAACAATAATCGTCATCATTGCCTGACAGCACCCCGAAAAACAGGATAGAATACACATGCCTGTTTGCGGACTTCCTGAACAGTCTGACTGTGACATTATGCGGCGCCGCAGAAAAAAATAAAAACCGGTCGAAAAAAGAGGGAAGAAAAAGGCAAGACTATCCGATTGGATAGTTCCTTTTCCTTCTCTTTTTTGTTATAATTATACAAAAGGTGAAAACCATAGAAGGAATGTGGAATATATATGGAAAAAGAAAGAATCAGACACAGAGAAAAAAGCTTTCTGACCGGAAAAAACGAATGGAAAAATTAAAAGTGTTGATGAAATATGCCGGTATTTCCGTCTTTGAATATTTCCCGGATGCCGACCGGCTGGTACTGTATGACGAACAGCTGAAAGAAGAGCGCCGGATGCAGCCATTTCTTGGACGACTCGAAGAACTGTGTACCGTTTATCCGGAGAACAGAGAAAAACTGCGTGGATTTCTGACAGGGAACATCCAGGGAACCGTAGAACTGAAAATGCTGGAAAACGGTCATTACCGGATGGTCCTCCTGGATGCACTGCAACAGGAGGAAGATGATCCGTCGATCATCGGCTGCGCCAGAGATATTACGGAGATCCGAAAAAGAGAAGAACTTCTCGAAGACCAGGCGCGGAGAGATTCCATGACCGGACTGTACAACCACGATACCGGAAAACGGCTGGTGAACGACTATCTGATGGAAAAACGGGCAGAGCAGCCCTGCGGACTCCTGATGATGGATGTGGACCGCTTTAAAAATGTCAATGATGTCTACGGTCATCTGTTCGGCGATGAGGTGCTGACCGGATTTGCCCGTTTTTTACAGAGTTTCTTTCGAAAAGAGGACATCCTGATCCGCACCGGCGGCGATGAATTTGCCGTATTCTTAAAAGAGATCAACCGGGAAGTGCTGGAAAAGAAAGTCGGGGATCTGGTGAAAAAAGTGGGAGAACTGACCTTTTCGAAGAAGGAATTTTCGATGAGCTGCAGCGTGGGTGTCTGCTTTTTGCCGGGTGGCGCCGGAGCGTACAGCTATGAACAGCTTCTCGAACACGCAGATCTCGCTCTGTACCGCGCCAAGATCGCCGGAAGAAACCAGTATGCCGTAGGAGAAAAACTGGTGCCGCTGCAGAAGGGCGAAAAAGGCGAGACGGCAGTGAAACTGCTGATGGATGAAACCATGGAAAAGAGAGAATTCGAGATCTATTTTCAGCCGAAAATATCGCTTCATAATTATAAGATCGCAGGTGCGGAGGCACTGGTGCGCTGGCGCAGACCGGACGGGATCGTGGTAAAACCGGAACATTTCCTTCCGTTTTATGAAAAAAACGGGAAAATCACGGAACTGGACTATTATGTATTTGAACAGGTGGCGGTCTTTCTCGAAAAAACAAAAAGAAGCGGAATCGTTCCTGGTCCGGTATCGGTCAATGTATCTGCACTGCACGCGGAAGATCCGCAGACCACACAGCGCTATCTGGAGATCCTGCAAAAACACGGGGTTGATCCGTCGATGATCCAGATGGAACTGAAGGAAACCGATACGATCCGGTATGAAAATATCCGGAACCTGTTACACTCCTTCCAGCAGGCAGGCTTCCAGACGGCACTTGATAACTTTGGCGTCGGTTCTTCATTCCTCAATCTGGTCGCGGAAGTCCCGTTAAATGACGTGAAACTGGGACGGGGATTTATAGAAAAATGCGAAAAAGACCATCGCGGAACCGCATTCTTAAAACAGCTGATCGAGATGCTCAAGAGCCTGGGATTTCAGGTGGTCTGTGAGGGCGTGGAATCGGCACGGCAGGTGGAAGTGTTAAAAAATGCGGGCTGTGACCTGGTGCAGGGAAACTGGTTTTCGATGCCGCTCAACACAAAAGAATTCGAAAACATGCTGTCTCTCCCGGGAGAACTGCGCTGCCGTTGCAGAGAACATACAGAATATACAGCAGGAGGGAAAACAGAATGAACGGAGAAGTCTATTTATGGCCGTCAGCCGCAGAGAAAAAACTGCGCACGGCATATCAGACCGAACTTCCGGCATACCTGTACGGCGTTACCGGCGTGGGAAAAACTTCTCTGATCGAACATTTTCTGGACAAGAAACCATACCAGTATTTTTCGGCGCTGAACACCACACCGGAAGATCTGGATACCGGAAAAATCAGTGCGCCGACCGTGGTACTGGATGACCTCTACACCATCGCGGATATCCGGCTGAAAGACGCGTATTTTCAGAAGATTCAGGAACTGATGGAACGAAAAGACCTGTGGGTGGTTCTGATCTCCCGCGCCCCGTTTCCGGCATGGCTGCTGTCTCTGCGGATGAAATATTCGTTTGTGATCATTCAGGAAGAGGACTTCTGCCTGACCAGAGAACAGCAGGATGAATATCTGGAACGATATGGACTGCAGGCGTCGGATGAGCAGCTGGCGAGAGCATGGGCGATAGGCAGAGGCAATCCGATGTCCCTGCGCGTCTATGTGATGGAAAACGGTGATCTGGAAGCGACGATGCGGACCGTCTGGACATATCTGGAGAGTCATGTATACGATCAGTGGGATACGGAACTGCAGGATTTCTTTATGGATGTGTCGATCGTAAAAGAGTTCACGGTAGATCTCGCGGCGATGATCACCGGGAACAAACATGTGGAACATATGTTGGCACAGGGCATGGAAACCGGTAACTTTTTTGAAAAAATGGGAGAAAAAGACGGGATCTGGCGCTGTAAAGACCCGATGCGCTGGTCGATGGAGCAGCGATTGCACAAAAAACGCTCCTCGGAACAGATCCGCCGCCTGTATTATAACGCCGGTCTGTACTATGAACTGGGGGATGATCTTCCGAAAGCCCTGGAAATGTATAAAATATATGATGATACAGAAAGCATCTCCCGCCTTCTGGTGGCAAATGCCAGAAAAAATGCAGCCAGCGGCAATTACTACGAACTGCGGAAATACTATCTGGAGCTTCCGGAGGAGATCATCCGGGAAAATCCGGTTCTGATGATGGGAATGAGCCTGCTGCAGTCGATCCTGATGAATGTGGAGGAGAGCGAGCGGTGGTATCACGAACTGGAAGAATACCAGAAACGGGCAGAAGGAAGCGAGGCGCGGGAAGCCAGAGGACGGCTGATCACGCTGGATATCTCCCTCCCACACCGCGGCATCACCGGAATGACGGATCTGCTGCGGGCGGCGGGTGTGCTGCTTACGGACCGGAAAGTACGCATCCCGGAACTTTCCGTGACCAGCAATCTGCCATCGATGATGAACGGTGGTAAAGATTTCTGCGAATGGAGCCGAAGAGATAAAGAACTGGCGGGAAGTATCGGAAAAGTCGTAGAATTTGTTCTTGGAAAATATGGGAAGGGTCTGGTTCCGCTGGCGCTTGCCGAGAGTTTTCAGGAAAAAGGGCAGGATGATTACGAAGTCATGGCACTGATCCAGAAAGGTCGCATGCAGGCGGACAGCGGCGGCAAGATTGAACAGGTCTTTGTGGCAAATGGTCTGCTCTGCCGGATGTACCTGATCCGTCAGGATCTCGAAGAGGCGATCCATGTGATGACAACGTTCCGGGAGCGGTGTGAAAAAGAAGCACCGCGGCTGTTGGACAATATCGATGCCTTTTTATGCCGGCTGCATCTGTACCGGGGAGATACGGCGGAGATATTGGCGTGGATGGATACGGCACCGGATGAAAACCGTGAATTTTACATCCTCGAACGGTTCCGGTATCTGACGAAAGCGCGTGTCTACCTGCAACAGGGCAAATACGAAGCAGCCTGCAATCTGCTGCAACAGCTGCTATACTATGCCAGAGAAATGAAACGAACCTATATTTATATAGAAAGTACGCTGCTTCTGGCTGTGACCTGTTACCGGATGGAGCGGGAAGCGTGGACGTCGCTTTTGCAGGAAGCTGTGAGCGAAGCAGAATCGTATCATTTTGTCCGTGTCCTGACAAAAGAAGCCGGTCTGTGGCTGCCGCTGTTAAAAAAAGGTACGAAAGAGATCCGGTGGAAAGATTCCGGATTTCGCAGGCAGGTACTCGAAGAAGGAAAACGGATGGCACAGATGTATCCCGGTTATCTGCGAACCAAAGCAGAAGGGGAAGTCACACTTTCTGACACCGCTCTGAAGATCCTGCGGATGCAGGCGGAAGGCGATTCGATGAACAAGATCGCCGGACAGCTTGGACTTGCCGAAGTGACGGTAAAATACCACTGTCGGGAGACCTACCGGAAACTTGGTGTGAATGGCAAGGCAGCAGCGGTCAACGAGGCGAGAAAACGAAAACTGATCTGAAACAGCAGTGTGGAATATGCAAGGATACCGGCGCGTACCCTTGCATATTTTATGCTTTTCTTTTATAATAAAACCTACGCGACCATGGTACGGGAGACAGCCGCTATACCGGTATCCCGTGGCAAAATACCTCGCAGGATCCGGTCAGAGCAGACAGCGGATCCGGAAAACAAAGGAGAAATTATTATGGCACAGAACGTACTGGCAGTGGTAGCCGGACACGAGATCACCGAAGAAGAACTGCAGGCATTTATCGGACATCTGCCGAAAGAACAGCAGGCATATGCAGCCAATCCGCAGTTCAAAGAACACTGCAAAGAGCAGCTGATCACCTTCCACGCACTGGCAAAATGCGGTGAGGACGAAAAACTGGAGGAAACTGAAGAATTCAAAAAAGGAATGGAAAGCGCAAGACAGGATATCCTGGTACAGATGGTGTTAAAAGAAACCATCGAGAGTGTAAGTGTATCCGATGACGAAGTAAAAGACTACTTCGAACAGAACAAAGCACAGTTTGTAAAGGGTGCTACCGTAAGTGCAAAACACATCCTGACCGATTCCGAAGAAAAATGTGCAGCTATTCTGGAAACAATCGTAAACGGCGAAAAGACCTTTGAAGAGGCAGCGAGAGAATCTTCCACCTGTCCGTCCGGCGCACAGGGCGGAGACCTGGGCGAGTTCGGAAAAGGTCAGATGGTAAAAGAATTCGAAGACGCAGCCTTCAATGCAGAACCGGGACATGTCGTAGGACCGGTAAAAACACAGTTTGGCTATCACCTGATCAAAGTAGAGAAGAAAAACGAAGCCAAAGAAGCAGGATTCGATGAAGTGAAAGATCCGATCCGCACAGAACTCATGAAAAGAAAACAGGATCAGGCATATCTGGCGAAAGTCAAAGAACTGAAAGAAAAATACGTGCAGAAATAATTCGAAAATTGTTAGAACTTTATCATTTCTTTTTCACAAAAATATTGTATAATAAACTATATTTGACAGCTAATGTCGAAATGACAGAAAAAAGGCAGGGAAAAACAAATGAAAAGTAAGCAAAAGACAAAAAAAGTATACATGATCCTGCTGATCGTCTGCCTGGTGGTTATGGCGGGACTGGTTGCAGGACTGTTTGGTTATGCACACCATATGGGAACAAAAACCATGGGGAGCAGGATAAAAATCTTCGGAGAGGATGTATCCGGACTTACCGTGGAGGAGACGGCGAAGAAACTGGCGGATGATTTTCAGAAGATCCCCGTGACATTTCAGGAAAACGGAGAGACGGATTATCAGACGACACTCGGCGATCTCGGTTACAGCATCGACGAGACACAGCTGAAAAAAGATCTGAAAACTCTGAGAGACAAACGCTGGAAAGAAGACGGTTACTTCCCGAAGCAGGCGGATCTTACCGTAACGTATCAGGTGAACCGGGACGATGAGACATTTTCTGCAGCGCTGACAGAAGAACATTTTCAGCTCTCCACGGAACGTGTGGATGCGACGGATGCCTATGTGGCATATGACGGTGAACAGAACGCCTATGTGATCGTTCCCGAGGTGGTCGGCAATCATATGGATCAGGCAGCCGTCGAGACCTATGTAGAAGAACAGATCCGTTCACAGGTTGCGACAGACTATCCGAAAACAGGACTTGAGATAGAGATTCCTTCAGATGTTTATCTGAAAGTGGCTGTTACGCAGGATTCTCAGGAATTACAGGAAAAAGCAGCAGCGTTAAATACCTCCCTGCAAAAATATCAGGGTGTTTCCATAACCTACACCTTCGGAAACGAGACACAGGTGCTGGATAACGCGACGATCTGTTCCTGGCTGGTGATCTCGGATGACAGCGTGTCGATCGATACCGCCCAGGCACAGGAATACATCAAGAATCTTGCGACAAAATACAACACGATCTACAAACCGCGTTCTTTCACCACCACAGGCGGTGAGACGATCACGATCGAAGGCAACGAATACGGTTACCGCGTGGATCAGGACGGCGAACTCGCCCAGCTTCTGACGGATATCGACGGCGGGGCAGCAGTGACAAGAGAACCGGTATACAGCAAATCCGGCTATTCCAGAAACGGAACGGATGATCTGAACGGAAGTTACATAGAAGTCAGCCTGGATCAGCAGCATCTGTGGCTGTACAAAAACGGGGTACTGGTGACGGAAACCGATATTATCAGCGGACTTCCGGTCGATGGAAGGGAAACATACCGGGGTGCATGGCCGATCGCCTACAAAGCAAGCCCGTTTACTCTGAGCAGTGATGTTTACGGCTATGATACGGCCGTCACTTACTGGATGCCTTTCGTCTACGGACAGGGACTCCATGACGCCAGCTGGCAGACCAACTTCGGCGGGGATACCTATAAAACCAAAGGAAGCCACGGCTGCATCAACCTGCCGCCGGATCAGGCGAAGATCATCTATGAGACGATCGACAAAGGCTATCCGATTCTGCTGTATTAATAACAGATAAAGGATCCGGGCGTTTGTTCCAGGGTCTGCATATAAAAAACAGGAAGTGTGAACTGTCCCAAATTATGGCACAGTCTCCACTTCCTGTTTTTTATATGCAATCATTCGGTCATAGCACAGATGAACGAATGAATACGTTTCCGAAATACTTATACTGCGTTCAAATCAGATCTCACACAGTGTCAGCAGATGTTCCAGAGAAAATACTTCCTCATGCTCCAGCAATTCCTCCAGCGTATTCAGATTCTGATCCGAATGTTCCAGTTCCCGGGAGAACCGGTAGCTGACAGAGACCAGATCTTCGAACGCCAGCGCCTCTTGTCTTTCCACAAACAGCCCAAGTACCAGTTCCTCGATAAAAAGAGTACAGAGCACCGCCATCTTTCCCTTGGCAAAGATCCGTTCATCGTACACCGCCCCACAAAAATACGTGTACAGCCAGTACACCAGCAGCTGTTCTTTCTGCACCTGCCATTCCGGGAAAGCCTCCTGAAACGCAAGCAGCAGCTTCCGGTAGGAGGTTTCCTCCGGACAGGCATGATACAGACCGGTAAGCGTCTGTCTGAGAAATCCCGTCCAGTCCGGGGAGAGTACTTCCAGTTTCGGTACGACTGTCTTCCAGATCTGCTTCATCAGATCCGTCCTGTCCACATCCAGAAAACAGCGATCGGAGATCTTCTCCAGAAAAGCAGAAGAGAAGCCGGAGCGCTCATGCCGAGCACGGATCGTCTCCCAGGAAAACAATTCCTGTTTTGTCACTGCCAGTTGAAAGTCATGTGTACAGACCAGCAGCTTTGCCACCCGATCCTGCACCGGAACACTTCGATCCTGAAGCACAGCGAGCAGATAGTCTCTCGTATCCATCAGGGCACTGAAAAGAAAATAGTCAAAATCATCGTAGGTCTCCTCAGCCGTCTCTTTTTCAAAAGTCCGGAAAGTCACCGGATCTGTCTGCGAGAGGATGATCCGCGCCGCCTCCGGACAGGAGAGTGACAACGAGATCTCCCGCATCCCCTCAAATTCCTCGATATGACGCGGATATCTGCGGCAGGTATCGCAGAGCATCCCGGATCCCGCCTCGATATACATATCACAGAGATTCTCTTCATTTAAAAAGGCACACCGATGCCCGTACTGGCGGAACGCATGCTCCTCCCAGTCGATATCATTGTGCAGCCGGTTGCGGAAAGGTCCCTGGAACCGGCGGTATTTTTTCAGGCTTCTCTCATCAATCATGATCTGCCACCCCGCACAACAGGTATCCGGACAGGCATCCGCGATGCAGGAGAAGGCTTTATAATAGGAAGGAAAAGTAACTTGCATAATAAACTCCTTTATTTTCGATTTACACGGGCAACGAGTCAAAGTTCATACTTTGTACTCGCACAATCCTCATGCAGAGTATTGTAGCACAGTTTTCCCGAAAAGGGAAACGGGTTCTCGTTGTAAAAAGTCAGATCCTGATGTACAATAGAAATATTGAGCAACTGTAATTCGGAATATACAGAAAGAGAACATCCATGAACAAGATACAGATTATCGTAAACAACGGCGCCGGTACCGGAAGTGCCGTACCGGTCTGGAAAGAGACAAAAGAATATTTACAGGAAAAAGAAATCCCATACAACGCCTATCTGACCCGCTACGAAAAACACGCGATGAAACTGGCAGGACAGATCTGTGAAAAATTCCCGGAGGGACCGATCTACCTGCTGGTAGTAGGCGGAGACGGAACCATCAACGAAGTCCTGAACGGAATCACCGACTTTGACCGCGTCCGCCTCGGCGTGATCCCGACCGGTTCCGGCAACGATTTCGCCAGAAACCTGGGAATCCTCCGAAACACCAGAGGCGATCTTGCGGAAATCGTCTCCTGCATCGAACAGGAACGAAACGGAGAACTCCTGCAGCGGATCGATCTCGGCGAAGTAAGCTGGGAAGGCTGTGAGCGACCAAGAATCTTCGGCATCAGCGCAGGCGCCGGACTGGATGCGATCGTGTGCAAGAAAGCACTTCATTCCAACTTGAAAAAAGTCCTGAACCGGTTTCATCTGGGAAAACTGACCTATCTGATGTTGACCGTGCAGACCTTATTTTCGATGAAAACCTTCCGGGCAACCGTAACCGTGGACGGTGAGGCAGAAACCTGCCAGAACATGATCTTTGCCGCGGCCATGAACCTGCGCGCGGAGGGCGGCGGTGTTCCGATGGCACCGGACAGCACCCCATACGACGGAAACATCTCTCTCAGCAGTGCCTCCGGCATCCCAAAATGGAAAACATTCTTCCTGCTCCCGCTCCTCGCACTGGGTAAGCAAGGTGGGATCAAAGGCTTTGACGTCAAAGACGGCGCAGAAATCACCTTGGAACCGGATCAGCCGGTAGTGGTTCATGCGGATGGAGAGTATTGTGGGGAGGTGCGGTACATAAAATTCTGCTGCCGCAGGGATACGCTGTGGCTGCTGCATCCACGCAGAGAAAAATAAGCAGAAAAATTTTGCTTAAGAAAGAGTTAAGGAAATTATAAAAAAAGTATAAAATGTCTATTGACGAAATATGATGGACAATGTATGATTTATATGTGATTGCGTTGAAATATCTATTTTGTGATTTACAAAAGTTATTTTGACGTGTATTTTTGCACCATATATTAAAGATAATGGGTGAAGACGCAGGAAACAGAAGAGGAAGAGAGAAGGATATGTATAGAAAAGATACTGAAGGATGGTTAAAACATGCAGACTTTATAGTGCTGGATCTGGTTTGCCTGCAAATAGCGTATGTACTGGCATATGCTATCAGTGGATATGGATTCAACCCATATGCAATTATTGTTTACCGTAATATGGCAATGTTCCTGGAATTAGCGGATTTGATTGTGATTTTTGCGTATGGTACTATGAAAAGCGTGCTAAAGAGAGGATATTATCGTAATTTCATAGTTACGTTACATCACGCTGTTTTTGTGGGGGCATTGGCTGTTTTGTATTTATTTCTGCTTCAACAGGGACAGACTTTTTCAAGATTGACATTGATTCTTACTATTGTTATCTATGTTGTGCTTACATATATTGCCAGAGAAATTTGGAAAAAATTTTTGAGAAAACAGATGGAAGATGGTGGAGAGAGAAAACTGCTCATTATTACATCGAAAGATGTGGCTGGTCAGACAGTCCAGAATATGCAGGAACATAATTATGCGAGATTTACTTTGGCTGGTGCTGTAATTATTGATGCGGACTGGACAGGACGAGAAGTGAATGGTATTCCAGTGGTTGCCAATAAAGAAAATGCTGCAATGTATGTGTGCCAGGAATGGATTGATGAGGTTCTGATCGTTATTTCCGAAACGTTGCCATATCCGACGGAACTGATCAGTCAGTTGACAGAGACGGGTGTGACGATTCACCTTAACCTTGCAAAAATTACGAATGTACCAGGAAAAAAACAATTTGTAGAAAAAGTTGGAAATTATACGGTTCTTACTACAAGTATTAATTATGCATCGTCCAAACAACTGATGTTAAAACGAATGATGGATATTGTCGGTGGATTGGTTGGTTGCATCTTTACCGGAATCATCTGCATCTTTGTGGGGCCGGCCATTTATCTTGCCTCTCCGGGCCCTATTTTCTTTGCACAGGAACGTGTAGGAAAGAACGGAAAGAAATTTAAGATGTATAAGTTCCGAAGCATGTATATGGATGCAGAAGAGCGTAAGGCAGAGCTTATGAAAGATAACAAGCTTGGAGATGGAAAAATGTTCAAACTTGATTTTGATCCTCGGGTGATCGGAAATAAGATTCTTCCAGATGGCACACATAAGACAGGCATTGGTGATTTTATCAGAAGAACAAGCCTGGATGAATTTCCACAGTTCTTTAACGTGCTGAAAGGAGATATGTCGATTGTTGGTACTCGCCCACCCTTGATTTCAGAAACGAATCTGTATGAGCTCTCCTTATTGCAACTTCAACTCGTTAATCACGTGATGCGCAATGATCTACAGTATTACCGAAACGGCCCGTGCGAATGGCCTGAATGTTTATTACTATGTAAAGCATTTGCTGGAAGGTCTGCTGGAGATTGAACTTGCCGATGGAAGCATTGATGAAAAAGAATTAGAACAGCTGATGCCGTGGTCAAAAGAACTCCCGGCTGAGTGCTATAGCAAGCGCCGCAAATGAGCGGCGCTGTATTTAGCGTGGGGCGAGCGATTTGACCTTTACGAAAAGCCAGCACGCTTGATTTTACATCACATAAACAGGATGTGGTCCAGATCGCCATAGAACCGGAGTCTTCTCCGGCAGAGCTGATGAAAAATAAAAGTGGGGATTGACGAAATATGTGGAATTTTCCAGAAGTATATAACATACACAAGACTGTAGTGTGTATTCAGACTTGCGCAATATTGGAAAGTCTTTTTGCAATTGAAAGAAATCATAAAAAGCAATTGATGATATGCTGAGCGAGAGAGAGGCTAGAGGAGAGATAAGGGGGATTGAGATCGGAGAACTCCGGATGCTGGTTAAACAGGTAAAAAGGGGACGGCTAACGATAGAGGAAGCGGCTGAAGATGTAGCAATGAGCGTGGAAAAGTTCAGAAATGTGACAGATGATATGTTGAAGGAAGGTTAGAGATGTGACACCATAAAAGAGTCTGAGTGAAAGAGTAACGTTGATTTTCTTTGCTATGTGTGATATCATGTTGGTAAATATACACGAACCGGGGAAGGTAGTGTAAAAGCAAAGGAAGATACCAGGGCCACGGGAAACCGTGGCCTTGATGTTTTTATACACGAAAAATTTTAAAATATATGATCGGAGGTATTGCCATGATCAGATGTAAAGGTCAAATCGCTCGCCTTTTACTAAAACAATTTTTAGTGCATACTTGAGAAAAACAACAGATTTTTTCAAGGAGAGACTAAAAATTATGGATCAGTGCACACATGAAATCCGTGCAGAATACTGGAAAAAGATCATTCATGTTGGTTATTTCGTTATTTTTCAGGATATTACGTTTAGAGCTGTTGGAATAATTATGGGTATTGTATTATACTTGATTGCAAGATTCCAGCACCGATATAACATGCCTTCTTTCAGAGATCCACAGTTTGAGCGAATAAGAAAATATTTGGAAAATGATGAACTTTAGATAGCCAATGCAGCCCAGGCATCAGGAAAAGATAAAGGACGATTATTGCCATTTGGCATGTTGAATGGTAATATTAAAATATCTTATGAAAAATGTAGATTTTTATACTGACTGGAAAAGAGAAAACAATATGTGGGAAAAAACAATAAGAGGATTAAAAAATCCTAAAAAACGAATAAGAGTTTCACTGCTCATCTTATACGATATTCTGGTAATAGGGATATCCGAATATATGGCGCTTTTGATCCGGTTTGAATTTCGCCCGGGAATGATTAAAAAAGTATTTCTGGAATCGATGATTCAATATACACCGGTGAATATTGGGTGTACATTGGTAATATTTGCGTTGTTTAGTTTATACGAAAGTCTCTGGCGTTACGCCAGTGTGACAGAACTTTTAAATCTTACACTGGCATGTATTGTGTCGTCCATGTTGCAGTTGGTAGGAATGTATATGATGGGATATCATCTTCCAAGATCTTATTATATTCTCTATCTGCTGATTTTACTTCCACTGATGATGGCGGGAAGGTTTTCGTATCGACTGCTCCGAATTTTTAAACAGAGAGTATATACAGATCGTCTGGAAAAACCGATTATTACGATGGTAATCGGAGCTGGGGATGCAGGAACTCTGATTATTAAAGAACTGCAGTCCAGTTATCATCTGAGCAACAAAGTAGTCTGTATTATTGATGATAATCCGCAGAAAAAGAATACAAAATTGCTCGGTATTCCGATTGTCGGAGGCAGGGAAGAAATCCTGAATGCGGTAAAGCATTATAAAGTGCAGGAAATTATCGTGGCGATTCCAACCATGCATCCAAAAGATAAAAAAGAACTGCTGGAATGCTGCAAGGACAGCGGCTGTAAGCTAAGAATTCTTCCGGGAGTTTATCAGTTAATTAATGAAGAGGTCAGTATCGCGAAGCTGCGGGAAGTTGAGATTGAGGATCTTCTGGGAAGAGATCCGGTGGAGACAAACCTGGAATCGGTATTACAATATGTACAGAATAAAAGAGTATTGATTACCGGCGGGGGTGGTTCTATTGGGAGTGAACTCTGCCGACAGATTGCTGCGCATCATCCGGCGCTGCTGATAGTTGTGGATATTTATGAAAATTCAGTATATGATATTCAACAGGAACTGAAGAGAGATTACCCGGAGCTGAATCTGGTAGTCCTGATCGGATCAGTAAGAAATACTCACAGAATAAACAGTATTTTTGAAAAGTATCATCCGGAACTGGTGTATCATGCAGCGGCTCATAAACATGTACCGTTGATGGAAAGCAGTCCCAATGAGGCAATCAAAAATAATGTGTTTGGAACACTGAATACGGCAAAGGCGGCATCAGAAAATGGATGCAGACGTTTTATACTGATATCTACAGATAAAGCGGTCAATCCTACAAATATTATGGGAGCCTCTAAAAGAATCTGTGAGATGATCATACAGACATTGAATATGACCAGCAAAACAGAATTTGTTGCTGTTCGTTTTGGAAATGTGTTAGGAAGTAACGGAAGTGTGATTCCACTGTTTCGAAAGCAGATAGAGGAGGGTGGTCCCGTTACAGTGACAGATAAAAATATTATCCGATATTTTATGACGATTCCGGAGGCAGTATCTCTGGTATTACAGGCTGGAGCGTATGCTAAGGGTGGAGAGATTTTTGTGCTGGATATGGGTGAACCTATGCGGATAGATGATCTGGCACGAAATTTGATAAAATTGTCTGGACTCAAACCAGATGAAGATATTAAGATTGAATATACAGGACTTCGCCCGGGAGAAAAATTGTATGAAGAACTTCTGATGGCAGAAGAAGGGTTACAAAAAACAGCGCATGAAAAAATATTCATTGGAAAGCCTCTGGAATTTGACCGGGAAGAATTTTTGAAACAGTTGCAGGAGTTGAAAAAAGAGGCTTATCAGGATGGAGAACATATTCGGGAATCTGTAAGGGCAATCGTGAGTACATACAGATATCAGTAAAAAATAAAATGCAAAATAATGAAGATCTTATATCTATCCGATTTTATGGAAATTTGGTCTGATAAAAGTGCCGGAACAGACAGAAAAACAGATGGAAGCGTTGGAAGATGAAGATGTACAGGCTGATCAGGAAAGGTTTTGAATAAATTGCTTGACAAAAGAAGAAAGTTATTACAAAATAGTAATGCGTAATTTTCCACGGGTTTATTATGTTTACTTGTGGTGTTGAAAAATAGTAAAATAAGAAGGGAAAGAGGTATGGATAACGGACGAGGCAAAAAATGGTTAGTTGCTTTGTTAGCAGTAATTACTGTAGCTGCTGTTGGGGCATGTCTGTATCTGGTTATGAACAGGGATAAGACCCCGCCTGTGATTTCAATTGCAGATGATGGATTTATATATAACCAGAGCATGAGCAGAACAGATTTACTTGCAGGAGTAACTGCGCAGGATGACCGTGACGGTGATGTAACTGATCAGATTGTGGTAGAACAGGTAACGGTTAGTGAGGATGGTGCAACGGCAAGTATTACATATGCAGTAACAGATAACAGCAAAAACGTTGCTAAAAAAGTAAGAGAAGTACCTTGTAGTGATGAAGTGACTCAGCAAACAGCAGAAGAGTCTGTACAGGAAGAACAGGAGACAGAGACAACTACAGAAACAACAGATAATACGGAAGCAGATGTCCAGGATGAGGAAACAGAACCGCAGACTAATCCGGAAGCACCGGTAATTACATTGACAGATGAAGAAATAACAGTAGAGAAAAATTCCAGTTTTACAGTTCTGAAATATGTAAAAGAAATTACGGATGATAAAGATACTCAGAAGCGACTGTATAATAATATTGAAGTAAAAGGACATGTAGATATATCGACATCTGGTGAGTATGATCTGATATATTTTGTGACTGATAGTGATGGAAACCGCTCCAATGAAGCAGAGCTGAAAGTGACTGTACAGTAGCAAAAAGGAAAAGTACAATAGATAAGGAGAAAAACCAGTGAATAAACTGTTTATAAACGAAGATGAAATAATGAGCCAGCAGGCAAGAGAAGCATTTCGTAGTTTTCGAAGTAATATTGAGTTTACCGGTGTGGATAACAGAGCAATCGTGATTACCAGCTGTCTTCCGGCAGATGGAAAAAGTACAGTTTCATTACGTCTTGCTATGACTTTTGCGGAGTCTGAGAAAAAGACTGTGCTGGTAGACGCAGATATGCGCCGTTCTGTTCTGATGCGGAGAGTTCGAGCAGAAGGAGACAATACATCAGTTGGACTCAGCCATGTGCTTTCTGGACAAAAAAGTGTTACAGAGGCACTTTACGAAACTAATTTAAAAAATTTGTATGTGATTCCATCGGGAAAATTCCCGACAAATTCGACAGAGCTTCTTGGAAATTCCAGATTTGAAGAACTGATTATTGCATTGAAAAAGACATTTGATTATGTAATCGTGGATACACCGCCGCTTGGAAGCGTGGTTGATGCGGCAGTTGCTGCCAAACGATGTGATGGAAGTGTTTTGGTTATTTCCGAGGGAAAAGATTCCAGAAAAATGGCAAAAAGCGTACTGGAACAGTTAAAGGCGGCAAATTCGAATTTTCTTGGAGTTGCAATGAATAATGTAGAAGTTCGAAAAAATAGTTATTATTATAAACGGTATTACAATTATTATAGCCACGATAAAAGTATGAAGGAGGACTAGAAGATGAAAGAGAATATGTACGATGAGGATACAATAGATCTTCTGGAACTTGCTCGTGTATTGTTGAAAAAATGGTGGCTGATTTTATTATCGGCTGTTTTTTGCGGAGCACTTGCATTGCTGGTTACAATAACAATGATCAATCCACAGTATCAGTCTAATGCAATGCTGTACATTCTTTCGAAGACAACAACAGTAACTTCTCTGGCTGATCTACAGTTGGGTAGTGAGCTGACAGCTGACTTTGAAGTGATTGCAAAAAGTAAACCGGTATTGGATAGTGCGATTGAAAAACTGAAAACGGAAAGTGATAAAACATTTACCAGAGATGATCTGAATCAGATGATTTCTGTGAGTAATAAATCAGATACACGTATTCTGGTGATTTCGGCTACCAGTACAGATCCGACAGATGCAAGTCTTGTAGCTAATGCAGTAGCAGAAGCTACTGCTGAGCAGATGGCATACATTATGAAATCAGATGAACCGACAACAGTGGAAAAGGCGGAAGTGGAAAGCACACCGGTAAGTCCGAGCCTCAAGAAAAATCTTCTCATGGGAATTCTGGCAGGTATGGTACTTGCATGTGGTATTCTGGTGGTGGGCTACCTGATGAACGATACTATTAATACAGAAGATGATATCAAACGTTATCTGGATGCACCTACGCTTATTATAATCCCGGCAGAAAAAGGTCTTGCTAAAAAAGAAAAACGAAGACGGAAATAAAGAGGGTGAAGTTCTATGAGTACAGGACGTAAAGTGCTGTTTTGTCTGTTTGCGATACTTTTTGTCGGTGCGCTTACTTATGGAGGTTTATATATCCATTCGCAGAGAGAACGGGAAAAAGTGTATCAGGATATGGAAACAGAAAAAGACTCTGTAGAAACAGAAGAAGAAAAAGTACAGATGACGGAAACAGAAGATATTGCACAGGAAGAAACTGTAAAACCGGATATTCCGGTGGATTTTGAAAAACTCCAGAAAGAGAATCCGGATATTTATGCATGGATTACGATTCCGGATACAGAGATTGATTATCCGGTTTTACAAAGTGAATCAGACGATACATATTACCTTAATCATACGGTAGAAAAAAAGAAAGGACTTCCTGGTTCTATATACAGTGAAAGTCAGAATCGAAAGGATTTTTCAGATCCTAATACAGTTTTATATGGACATAATATGAAGAATGGTTCCATGTTTGCAGGGCTTCATAAATTTTCAGACGAAGATTATATGACAGAACATCAGGAAGTAATCATTTATACACCAGAACATATTTTGACCTATAAAGTTTTTGCAGCTGTAGTTTATGATAACAGACATATTCTGAATTGTTTTGATTATTCGAAAACATCTGGAAAAAAAGAGTTTTTACAAAGCTTAAAAGACTCCAGAAATTTGTTAAATGTATATATTGATACAAATATAGATGAAGGGGACAGACTTCTGACATTATCTACCTGTAACAGTAATACAGAGCAGAGATTTATTGTAGAAGCAGTATTGACAGATGAGCAATAGAAGAGAAAAACATAAGAAAAAAATATCGGGCAAGGCAGTTATCTGTGTAACTTTGAGTCTTATAATTGGTGTGGGTGCTGGATGGTTGACATGGAAATATAAAGATCAGACAGAAAAAGCAGTCAGTACAGAAACAGAGCAGGTACAGACCACTGGTGATAATGTGATTTACGAGGGGAAAACTTATCAGTATAATAAGAACCTCACCAATATTCTGTTTATGGGAGTTGATAAGGAGGCACAGGTGCTTACCGGCGATATTCCTGGAACAGCGGGGCAGGCAGATTGCATTATGATTTTGTCTTTGAATCAATCAGATAAGACATGCAAAGTTCTTCAGATTTCCCGGGATTCAATGACTGGTATTGATATTTATGACAGTTCAGGCAACTATTATACGTCGATCAATGCGCAGTTGGCAACACAGTATGCGTATGGAACTGGTGGTGAAAACAGTTGCTGGGCAATGAAAAAAACAGTAAAAGAATTGCTTTACGGATTGCCGATTGAAGGTTTTTTTTCTATGAGCATTGAGGGAATTGGTACGTTTAATGATGCACTTGGAGGTGTGACGCTTACAGTTCCGGAAGATTATACGAATATTGACCCTGCTTTTGAGCAGGGAGCGGAAATTACCTTGTCAGGATCTCAGGCAGAAAAATATGTTCGAAGCAGAGATACAAATGTGGAAGGCAGCAACAATGGACGTATGGAACGGCAGGTACAGTTTGTCTCGGCACTGTTTTCTCAACTGAAAGAAATGGAAACAGCAAGTCAGATCAGCTATGAGTCTCTGTATCAGACGATGGAACCGTATCTTGTAACGGATTTATCGGTAGAACAGATCAAAGCAATGGCATCGTATACATATTTGTCCGATGAGACTGAATATGTGCCGGGAAAGGTTGTGCCAGGAGAAAAAAATGAAGAATTTCATGTGGACGAAGATGCGTTACAAAAATTAGTGCTTAAAATGTTTTACAAAGAAATAAAATAGTGCTATAATAGCAATATATAGAATTTATGCGCAACGAATGAGGAGGTATGCGAGATGAAAAAAATTTTAGCAGTATTATGTAGTGCAGTTTTGACTGTAGCTATGACAGTTACAGCATTTGCACAGCCAAGTGTAGTTGCCAGTGGTGTGGTAACGGGTATCAACAAAGCGGTTGATGCAGATGGTAATACAATTGGTGAAATTAAAATTGATCCAATTGAATCAAGATTTGATAACCTGACAGATGAGCAGAAAAAAGAAGTAGAAGCTATCAAAACTCTTGATAAACTGAAAGAAGTTCTTGGCGACAAATATCAGGATGGAATGTCCGTGGTAGATTTAAAAGATGTTTATCTGTATGGAGATGCAGATGTAAAATTCCCGATTACCATTACTTTTGATGTCCTTGGTGTAACTTCTTCTTCTAAAGTTGAAGTTCTGCATTATGATACTACAGCAAGTAAATGGGAAGTTCTGGAATCTTCTGTAGGAGAAGGTACTATTACAGCAACATTTAATTCCCTTTCACCGGTTGCTTTTGTGGTTGATAATCAGACAGCCGCAGCAATCGACAAAGCAAATGCAGGAACAACTACCGGAAGCAACACATCCACTGTTTCTCCAAAAACAGGTGAAGGCAATACCATGATGATGGTTGCAATGTTTGCAGCAATCGGACTTGCTGGAATGACAGTTGTAGCTGCAGGAAGAAAAAGAGCATAAATAAGGCGCATACGAGGAGCAGGGCAGTCGATGTCCTGCTCTTTTTGTGATTATATGAGATTGTAATTTGATGGATTCTTTCGTATAATAAGCGAAATAGTATAGTGAGATTGTGAAAAAAGAGAAAGGATTACTGGCAGCGAATGAAAGGAATATAGACGGTGTGAATTTTTTTCTGTAAATTCAGATCTTCTATGATAATTGATGCGGCTTAACAGCAGATTTCTGGGTTAAGCCGTTGTTTATTTAATAGCAAAAAATGGTCTGGCGGCTATCATCAAATTAAAATTTCACCTCGACCCATACTCACGCTGCATGTTTGCGTTCTGCAACCGTCGGCGTACTTCTATAAAGATCCTTCAATGGGACGGATCCGGATTCTGGATCCTGATGAAACGGCTCGACCGTAATGCTTTTCACTGGCCGGATACTCCGGATGAACTCCGTCAGGTGACTCTGAAAGAGATCCACTGGCTGTGTGACGGGCTCTTCTTAAATCCCAGGGGTGCATTTGAGGAACACCATCCAAAGATCATCCTGTAAGCATAAGACAGCGGAGCTGTCAATCCCGTAAAAATCAAGAAAAACATGGCATTTCCCAGGGGGTGCAACTTTTATTTTTCAGACACGCTCTAGAGCAAACCAACCGTTGGATGGGTGGTCCTGATTATAAGATGACTGGATTGACATGGGAATATATGTCTATAAATGTCGAGTGAATGTTAGAAATTATGTTGTATTAGGAGGGATGGAGGAGTAAGATGAAAAATAAGGTATAATTTAAAATCAAAAATGTCAAGTACACTTACGATTTCAATTTTGAGATTTACATTGCGTGTTTTGAATACTTTGAAATCGATAGTAGTGGATTGATTCCACTGGAATATAGAGAGGCGGATGCTAGATGAAGTACAATATTCCCAAATATTATAGATATGTAATTTTGTTTAAAGAGGAAATGGAAGATGTAGAACCTATTATTAAAGTGCCTAATTTGTCCGAACTGAGATCAATTAATAAAGGCAGACTGCATCTGTTTGATGAAGAATTACTCTCTATATTACCAGCGATAGAGTACTGTCTTCACATGCCACGAACAGAACTTGACACATATGATACAGATACGGAGATATTGGATAAGGAATATGATGTTTCTCATGATATAGTGATTGGACCAGAAAGATTAATATTTTCAAGGCTTGATTTATTTCAACCTACACTAATTATATATTCTGATGATTGTTCAGAAAAGATAAAAAATGAGGTGAAAAAGTGTAAGTCTGAATTGGGGGCTGTATCGGTATTAGAATTGTCGCAAAGATTGCTTATTAGTCAATGGAATACTCTTTTCGAGAATAGAGTTTTAAGAGACGGAGAAAAGCTGGAAGACATTAATAAGCAGTTTTTGGTAGATGAAGAAAAGCAATTAGTATTACCTGCTCTATATACAGCTAGGCAGTATGGAAAAGCAGATTCTGTGTATAACGATGTTTTTAATTCCACGAATGTATTTGAAACATGTGCAAAATTGATGTGGAATCAGCTAGTACATCACAATGCATTGATGTCCTGTAAAGATTTTGTGGGAACAGATGGGACAGAATTTAAAAAAATGTATGTAGAGGGTATGGAAAATGCAGAAAAGACAACAAGAGTAAATGTTGTTATTACAATGCCAGGTGTTCCGAGAAGACAGATAACTTATGGTGGTTTGGCATCAGAAGTGCCAAACGATGAAAAAAAGGTCATCAGATTATTAGGTGTACATCGGGCAATTGCCAAAAAAGCCTTGTTGATTGAATTGCCAATGGTAGAAAAAGAATTATTTGAAAAGCTTAATGAATTAGAGATTAATTGTATACAAGGAACAAATAATAAGTATGTGCATAAGATCCTGCGAGACATTGGAAAGATGCTTGAAAGGAAGTTTACGAAGGCGCAATTGTGGGCAATAAATTGGTCGAAACATATTACTGTGTTTTCGGATTTTCCAATTGGATTAGCAATAATAGGAAACGCTAATACATCGCTGCAATGCTATAAGGAGATCTCTTATAGACCGTTAAGTCCACTGACAAGGTGCTTCCAAATTGAGATGGTTAAGCATAAACAATTGTTTTATGGCGCTCAATGCAAAATTGCATTTGCTGAATGTGTACTAAATGATGAACAGAATCAGGGAATTAGAGCTTGCTCTGATGCCATTGTCAATGTGTTGAAAGGATTGAGCAAAGAAAATAAGAAATTGCAAGTTTCATACGGTGAAACATTGACAATATCTGATTTGAAAAAGTTTATTGCTGACAACATGGATGCAGATATTTTGCATATATCAGGGCATGGTTATTATGATCGAAGGAGTAACATGGCAGGACTGATGGTAGGAAATGAATTTTGGATGGCTGACGAGAATGATTATACGGTTCCACCAGTTGTGGTTTTAAGTGCATGTCATGTTAGTCCGAGAGGAAGCGGAACGGTGAATGTTGCAGATATGTTTATTCGTGCAGGGGCAGAAGCGGTATTAGGAACTTTTATTCCGATAGATGCAAAGAGAAATACGGTGTTGATTAGCCGTCTTTATACATATATAGCTGAAGCACAAAAAGGAAGCGAGCAGTATAAAACTTTGTCAGAAGCGTGGTCAGGTGTGGTTGCAACTAATGCTATTCATGAAATGGCGGAGACATCTAAAAAATTTTCTGAATGGATTTGGGGGATAAACAGTAAAGGCAAGAGACGAATGATAGATTTTACGATGGAAAGAAGTGTTGGAAGACTACACGGTTCAACAATGTATGCAGATACTATTTTGATTGTAAAAGAAATGCTTCATGAAGAAGGTTTGGATGGGAAATTTGACGATGTTCTTAATCAAGAAAATTATTTTCCAGAGTCATTTTTTTATCAATGGGTAGGTGTTCCGGAGAATATTTTTTTGTATAATGAAGTGTTTGCAGAAACAATGGATTTATAGGAAACGGATGACTTGTTAAAGATTCTACGGCTTGCTAGTTGGCGTGGTGGATGGTAAAATTAAAAGTAAAAGTACAGAGAAAGAAGGAATATTTATGGAAACAGGTATGCATAAGATATTTATTTCACACTCCAGTAAAGATGCAGAGTATGTAAGAGAAATTGTAAACTTATTGGAAGTGTTGGGACTCAGAAAAGATGAAATTGTCTGTTCATCAATGCCGCCATATTGTGTTCCATTAGATAATAAGGTGTATGACTGGCTGATAAATGAATTTCAGCAGAATAAACTTCGTGTTATATATATTCTTTCTGAAAATTATTATGCGAGTGCAGCTTCGCTGAATGAGATGGGTGCAGCCTGGGCGCTGAAACAGGAATGGACAGGAATTTTGTTGCCGGGGTTCTCTTTTGATGATATTACGGGTTGTATAGATAAGACTCGGATAGGTATAAAACTTGATGATACAGATAAAGATACATTAAATTATCGACTGGAAGAATTAAAAGATATTCTTGTAGAAGAATTTGGACTGCGCAGTATGCCACCGATAATATGGGAGCGAAAACGGAATGAATTTCTGAGAAACATAGAATTAATTACAAAAGGTGCAGGTGATAATGGGAAAACATTATTGACACGATTTTCTGATTTTATCGAGAAAGGAAAAACCTTTGATCTGCTTGGAGACTATACAGAATTTTGCGATATCAAATCGTGTGTAAATAAGGAAGCCCAGAATACTATAAAGATAAATACATATCAGAATGGTTTTGATGCAAAGGTGGAAGTTGATGATGAAAAAGAACCGAATCAAGAGGGATTTGCTATGGCTTTCTTTAAATATGTGCCCTGTGAGAACTGGAGAGAGTTTCGGGAATCCGGCTATCATCTGGAGTTTGACGCTGCAGGTACAGAAAATCTCCATACAGTACAATTAGAGGTAAAAAACAGTGAGGGATATAAAATCATAGATGAACCGCTGTATGTCAGTACAATGGAAAGTCATTTCAGCATACCGCTTTCTAAAAAAATGAGAGACAGTTCAGTGTGGGAAAGCGTGTCAGAACTGTGTTTTACGATGCTTTTTAATAAAGACTGTGTTACTGGAAATAAGTGGACACTGAGTGTCAGAAATCTGAAACTTTCAAAATAATCTATTGATGGAAGACGGCGTGAAAGTGCACATGCTCATGTAGTAAAGCGAAGAGTTATTGAAAGCGATCGAAGGAAGTAGCAAGAGCTATGAGGAAATCTTAGATTTTATTTAAGGGAAAGAAAAAAGGTGAATAGGCATGGACGAATACTCTAGAATTATAATTGAAGAATATTGTATGAATCATCCGAAAACAAAAAAGGCTGTTTTTCTATGGGAGATGGTTCACATGTCATATGATGTTGCATGTGAACCAGCCCCTTGGCAATTGATGCAACTATCACAATTAATATCAAGAGAAAGAAATCCGGAATTGAGAGAAGCACTGGAAGACTTGGACGAGTTTATGAATGGATACTAAATAGTGTGTTTTAGATCTGTAACGGTTACATCAGGAGAAGCTCGATTTAGTTGTAAAATTTCTGGAAGTTAACATGTTTTTATTTTTACGGAAAGATTAGATTAACATGGAAATAAAACGATATATATTGATAATACATAGATAGGATGCTTGGATCCTAACAGAATCAAAATGCGCTTACTTTACATCCAGTCTGACAGCAGATGTCGATCAATTTGTTGGTGATTAAAGCATATCAGCGTAGGTGTCAGATGAACCCTATTGGGTGCAATCGGCTTAAGCTGAAATGCTTTTAGTGTATCTTCTCCTAAGGTTGCAAGGGCAGCTTCATAAGGTGTTTTGCCATCAAGACTTTCCTTTGGAGTGGCGTTGATATGGTTTACAATAAGATTCATTAGTTAGAAAAAAATTAAAAAAGAGATATTTGAAAGAAGCGATTGCGGATTCTCTTGAGATTGATTCGGACACTGTTGAAAGGATTATCTCTGCAATAACCATATCAAAATAATATTGAATTTGTGCTGGATTTTTATGAAATTATATGCTATTCTTCTAATAAGATAGTTTACAACCAGATTCCGAAAATTGTAATAGACGCTATAACTTTTAGTCTGTCACAGTTTGTTGCCAGTAGTAATTTTGATATACTCAGGTTATGATATTGGCGTTGGGATGGGCAAAGTGTTAAAAGTTGCTCTGTCAAACTTAGTATCCGTGGTAAATGTACGGAGATAAGGATGATGGAGCTTTTTGATTCTTTTAAAGTGTTGGAGCCGGGCAAGTTGGAACTACGCCGTTTTTATATTATGGCAGAAAGGGAAAAATGTTTAATATTGAAGAAGATCAATTAAAACTATTATTAGAGAAAAAACGAAAAATAATCGAACGAAAAAAGTATGATGGAATAGGAGAAATTATTTCTGCTATATCACTTATGATTACATTAGTTCTTTCAGACTTTAGTCATCTTGAAGTTATAAAACCAGGATATTTCAAGTTTGGTGCGTGGAGTATTGCATGGATTATACTGATATATGGAACCTATGAATTTATACAAAGTCTGAAAGGGTATTCAATAGAACAATTGTATTGTGAAATAATGGACTTAGATCCGAAAATAGAACATCCGTTTGATATTATCATAATTCGAAATAGTACTTGTGGAAAATATTTAGTGTTTAAAAGCAAGCGGTGGAGGTGTTGGCTTTTTCCAAATTATCATTGCTTAGAGGGGGTATTTGGGAAAACAAAAGAAATAAAATATATAAAAAAATGTTTACAAAGAGATTTAAATATATCAGAAGATATAGAATGCAAATATATAGGAAATAAATTGAGTGAGAAATATTCCGCAGCAGATAAAGTAAGAAAAAAATATAATTTCCATTATTTTGAAATTACGAATCTTACATTTGAAAACGATAAAAAAGGAAGATTTAGGAGCAACGGAAAAAAATATTGTTGGAAAACATTAGATCAAATGTATGCAAATAAAAATATTGTGAAGAAAAATAAAGATGTATTAGATTATGTTAGACGTATGTGTGACTTGAGTTAAAAAGGAAAAAGTTAGTATAATGAACGAGCGAAAATTTTAAACAGATAATTCTAAACCTTTTACCAAACCGCAGATGCCATGGAACGTTCCTTCTGTGGCATCAATTTACGGATTTTAAATGGGATTTGTACCTTGAAGTACGTTATCTTTAAAAACATAGGTGTTAATTTTTGAAAAAACAGGGATCACCAGTTCCATCCATTCATCCAGGGAACGCCCTGGAGCACGTTTACTGCTCATAATGAAACCTCCAAATATAGTAACTATCCACCTTCTATCTACGAAGTGGAGTAAAAAACTATTTACTATCAATCATTATGAACTGCAAAATGGCAAATGTATAGTTACCCAAGAATAAGCGCTTACCTTGTAATCCAAACATTATCCTCCTTAAAATGATGTATTCACCATCCCTGAGATGGCTACTATCATTATAAGGATTAGATTACACAGACTGGTAGCAATTCGGCTGTTCAGAAACAGAATGCGACCGTTTTGCTCCGCAAATCCGGCCGTTTAGCTTCGCAATATGCACACAGATTTGTGGATCCTGAATCATTTACCGGAAAAAAACACGGAAAAACGCGCGGAGGCGTTGCGCCAATGCGGATTATGGAAGTTTGAGAGAGCGGCAGTGCATTTATCTGAGGTCTGGTTAGGAGAAGCGGAGCACACCGATCTGACGAAAAGAATGGAGAGATATATTTTAAGTTCCGGTGTGTATGGAAGTATTGAAAACTGGGCACTTGTGCAGGAGGTTCAGAGTAAAGGAAAGATAAAAAGTGTATGGTACAGATTATGGCTGCCATATGAGTCTTTGTGCTGGGCTTATTCGGCTCTGGAGGGGCGTCGATGGATGCAGCCGTATTATGAATGAAAACGGTTTGCAAAGATGATCAGGGAAAGGCGCTGGCATCGGAGCGTGGAGGAACTGAAAGCAAACCGTACTGTGTCAAAGGCGCAGAAAGAGATGACAAAACAAATGTTGAAAGAACTTGGATTATAAGTATGAAAAAAAAGGAACATATGCAGACACCGATTCGGTGGCTGTATGAGTATAATAAAAAGTATTTGTGG